>Ga0256407_10007928_pt1 | contig 15767 bp, 12 predicted proteins | sample RumenRJG_04DNA_FD_193489 | JGI IMG/M metagenome (GOLD analysis project Ga0256407, IMG submission 193489) | Bovine rumen microbial communities from Lethbridge, Alberta, Canada - RJG_04 | ecosystem: Host-associated > Mammals > Digestive system > Stomach > Rumen | place: Canada: Alberta...
ATCTGGCCTACAGGTTTGCCTAAATCCGCAGTGTGACCTTCTACCAGAATTGTAAATTCATTTTTTTCTATAATTTCAGCAAGCATGGAAGCGATTTTCTGAATTCGCGGAGCTTCTTCCGGCAGAAGTTCTGGAGAATCAGGAATGAACTTAAGGTCAACACTGAAAAGAATTCCGGTAAGGGTGTCAGAAACTTCAATATCCGGAACCTTGTTTTCGTAGATATAGCGCTTTATGTTCTTGTAAGATGCGTAGTAATGGTCGTCCTTTTCCGGAACGGAAATATCATAAATAAGGTTATTTTTGTCCAGAAGGATTACAACCTTGCCCTGCATCAAAAGATCCCTGTTCTTTTTTACAGTAAGGATTTTAAGCGCATCATTTTTTCTGATTATTGGGTCTGTTCTGTTGCGTCCGAAGACCTTGTATGCACGGATATAAAGCGGATCAAGCCCGATTCTGTCTTCATATGCAGAAAAATCGTCCTGCCAATCATATTTAACCAGTCCTTTCTGCTTTGAAATTTCCCTGTCTGCAATGTTTTTTTCGTATATTATGTTCATGTCTTCGTCCCAAATAGTAGGGAAGAAACATGGATAAGTTTCGCTTTTTACATATTCACCGTGTACAGGAATTGAACCGCGCGCATCAATTATGATTCCTGTATAAGGTCGTGAAGAAACAATTTCAATCGGTTCATCGGGGATATACGGGAATTTATGTTTTATAAGTTCGCGGCTGATTGTGTTTATGTCGATTTTTTTTACGGTGTTTACACCGTTTCCGTCAGAAGAGTAGAGTGCAGGTGTCTGTCTTCCGTTTTCAATGATTTTAGTGACTTCTTCCATAGAGATGGATTCATCTAGTACGCGGTCTGCAAGATAACTTGAATTGTCAACATAAAGGGAAAGAAGCGGATTTTTTACGAGTCCCGGAGTTTTAATGCGTATAAGGCTTTCTGCAGAATTTCGTCCTGAAGGAAGCTTCATGTCTGTATCCGTAACGTCAAGTTCAATCTGAGACGTAAAAATTTTTGTTGTCCAGTCTACGCAGCTTTTAGCGCTTATTGAAGAATTGTACTGAGCAGAAACAGACGCGCATAACGCTGCGGAAAATATAAACAGAGCAATTGATTTTTTCATAGATAATCCACCTCCTAGATTATCGGAGAATTTATTCCGGGGTTATAGCAAAAAATCCCATTTCGTTAAGCGCGTAAGCTGCTGAATCTCGCATTCCTTCCGGAAATCTTAACCGATATGTTTTTCCGGGCGGTGTAACCTGCTTTATCAGGGCGCTGTTAAGGGAAAGAAAAGTTTCTTCATCAATTCTCAGTTCATGTGCAAGGCGCTTTAACGGAATTGATTCTCGTACCTTTATGTAATCAAATTTACCGGCGCGGGTTTCTAAAGTTGTGCCGTTCCATGCCCGGCAATGCGGAAAACTTACTCCGTAATAAGAATCGTTTTCTACAACGTCCGCAATTGCTAGAAGTTTCGGTACGTAGCCGGAAGCCTGTTTAGAAAGATAGCCGTTTCTGCTTAAATACCAGAAATCCTTTGAGCCTGCTTTTTTAATTGCCCTCTGAAGTGCTCCGGCTCCGCAGTTATAGGCTGTAATTGCAAGAAGCCAGTCGCCGAATGTCTTATAGTTTGTGTTAAGTTTTTTTAGTGCCGCTTCTGTAGATGCCCATGGATCCAGTCGCTGGTCAACGTATTCGTCGTATTCTAAAAGACCAGCAACGCTGTTTGTCATAAACTGCCAAAGCCCTGTTGCTCCAGATCTTGAGCGTGCATTCGGATTGTAATCTGATTCAACAAGGGCAAGATATTCCAGAATTTGCGGCATTTTCTGCCTTTCAAGTTCATTACGAATAAAAATGCGGTATTGCTGACCGTCATCCAGAACCTGATACAGCCATTTCTGAAGCTCTGTCAGGTATTTCTGCCTTAAAAGGTCAACTTCCATGGACTGCATGCCGTCATAGCCTAAATTTTTGTATTCAGGTTTCTTTTCCTTTGAAAATACTGTACGGCAGAGCAGAAAAAACAGAATTAATGAGCAGAAAAAAGTTTTTCTTGAAAAAAGCCTGTTCAGAACTTTCATTAAAGCTTTTCACCAATGTAGATTCCTGCCCATTCCCAGTTTCCGTGAATATCTGGGTCAAGCGGGAAGTTTACTTTTCTGAAGTAAAGGTACCATACAGAAACGTACTGGCTCCAGCCCCATGTCCTGAGGTATGCTTCGTTTGACGTAGAGTCTGAGTCAAGTTCAAGATTGTAGCGGACGCGGTTTCCGCGCATGAAGTTTCGCATTGAAAATTCTTCCTGCGCGTTAGGATCCATTTCATCCTGTTTCCATGACATGGAAAAGAAATTTACTTTTGCCCTGTAATTATCCAGAGCCCTCCAGTCATAGTTGCGAATCGCCTTTTTAACGGCAGCTTCAAGAGCAGGAAGGCTTTCAAAAGTCCAGTCCTTTGGAGAAGCACTGAATCCGACCAGCTGTCGTGCTTTCTTATATGCGTTAGGTTCTCCGGCAATCTGAATTGATGAAGAATCCGGCTGGGCAAGAAACATTGAGTATGCTTTAAGCGCTTCGTCCCATTCGCTTTCTTTTTCGTATTCAAGTGCAAGTCTTAAGTAAAGCTCTGTAATGGAAACGTTTGTAGGAAACCTGTTGATAAGCTCGTTAAAATAGCGGATGCGGCTTTTTGGATTCTTACTGATCTGAATCAGGTTCTGAAGGCACGAAAAATGAACTGAGTTTCCCTTTACCAGAAGGTCCTGGTAGCACAGAAGAATTCTATCAAAGTAATATTCAGCAACAGGTTCTGCTCCGTCTGCAAGGTAGGCATATGCCGTAAGGAGAAGCCAGTAAGCGTTGTAAATGTCATCCGGATGTTTTTCTACCCAGCTTGTAAGAAAAAGAATTACGCCCTGTCTGTCCTGAAGTGTTATAAGGTTTGTGGCAATCTGATTTACAATTGCATAGCGGCTTACCGATTTTAAATCCGGGTTTTCCAGAAGTGTATATAATTCGGCCTGTGATTTTTCAATTGCCTGTCGGCTGTCCTTTTCTGGATTTTTTGTTCCGCATGAAATAAAAGATGAAAGCATTGTTAATGCAAATAAATAGAAAAAAAGTCTCTTAAAATATGATTTTATGCGCATATTTGAATTTACCATGTTCATAACTTGTTGGCAAGATAAGGGTTTATATTGTATTCTATTAGTTAATGCGGAGGAATAAGCAATATGGATAAAAAGAACGTAAAATCCCTTAACGTAGGTCTTGCAGTAGGACTGGGAATGATTTTTATCGGGTTCATCCTGATACTGTGCTTTGCAGGAACAGTTCCTCATCTTTCTGTACTTATCCTGCCTGATTTTCTCTTTCTTGCAGGTTTTGCAAATCTTTTCTATTTTCTAGCCATAAAAAAATCATCGTTCAGGCTTTTCCTTGCACTTACACTTACTTTGTGCGGAGTATTTGCTTCTCTGATTGCATATAAGGTTATTCCCCTCTCGCTAAAACAGATGTGGCCTGTTTTCATTATGATTACAGGTGTATGCCTCTTTATTTCGGCACGCTTCAGGCATGCTTCGTTCAGTTTAAGCTATGATTTTTCTGCCCTTATGCTCATTTTAATAGGACTTTTATTTCTTCTGTTTTCTCTTGGAGTAGTTACAGCTCCATTCAGGACAATTGCTCTTTTCAGCGGTCCTCTTCTTCTTATCCTTGGAGGAATTTTTCTTGTAATTCTGTTCCTGCGCAGAAAGGCTCTGCTTGAAATCCTTCCGCATGAAATTTCAGATGCCCTTAACAAGGATGATGATATGGAGGACTGCGACTAAAAGCGTGGTTCTGGTATTCCTGTGAAATCGACTTGCTATCTGCGGACAGTTTTACTTTTCTCTCTTATGCTGACAGGTGTGCTGCTTTTTTCATGTGCAAGCGTTCCTACGGATGCAGTACTGGATATGCTGCCTCCTACGCCGGCTCAGCAGAATCAGCCGCCTTCTGCGATAACTGTTCCTGATAACGTTAAATCAAAAGTGCATACTTATTTTTCATATGTTTCGCCAGAAGTAATGAAGGATATTGAAAATGGTTCTCCGGCTTCATTAAGGCGTGCGGCATCTGCATTAAGGCGCTTTAATTCCGGCTATGAAGAAAATGACCGAGTGCTTCTTTTAATCTGTTCAAACATAATGAATATGGTCTGGCCGCAGGAAAGAGTAGAGTGGGAATCTCCGGAAGTTTCTTCGGGAACATCCTATCTTGGTGCAATTAATTCTGCGCGCGACGGAATTTATGACACAAGCACTGGAAACGTTGATTTTCTTGCAACGGCTCTTCCTTCTCTTGTAATTGTAAAGGTTCAGGATGTTTCTCCGTTCTTTGAAATGTCAGAAGCAGCCTTAAAAAAATGCCTTGAAATGAGTCCTGATTCTGTACTTATAAATTATCTTCTTGGGCTTCTGTATAAAAAGAATTCCATGCTTGACAGGGCACTCCCGTATCTTAAGGCAGCAGCAGCTGCTGCTCCGGAATGCTTTCAGGCCAGTTACATGAATGCAGAATGCCTTTTTGATGCCGGAAAAGATTTTGATGCGTTTGCCGCAGTTGACTCTCTTGTTCAGAAATATCCGCTAAATCCTGCTGCCTTAAAGCTTGCTTCTCGGGTTTTCTATAAAAAAGGCGATTACGACCGTGCAGAAGAATTTATTTCAAGGCTCCTTCAGCAGGATCCGAATGATCTTTCTGCCTTGCTTTTCCGTGCACGCGTTCTTGTAGAAAAAAAAGATTTTATTCATGCGGCGTCGCTTCTTGATGTTTACGCCCGTCAGGACAGCACATCAAAGGAATATCTTCTTCTCCGTGCACACATTCAGTCAGACTGGAGCCGCAATACAACAGCCGCAATATCTACAATCGAAACAGCGCTAAAAACTTACCCGTCAGATAAGGATGTAATGCTTTTTGCTGCCAGCCTCTGTTCTGTAACAGGACTTACCGTAGCTGGAAAAAATGTAACCTGGTATGCGGCTCAGGTTCTGGAAAAAGATCCTTCAGATGCGGCTGCCCGTCAGTTTGCCGTAGAAGGCTTTATCTCTGAAAAAAAATGGACTGATGCATATGCATTAAGTTCATCCCTTGTTTCTTCCCGCTCAGGTGATAAGGCAGTCCTTTCAAATCACATAAAAATCTGCCTTAAGTTAAAAAAATATGATGAGGCATGGAATCTTGCTTCTGAAATGTATAAAAATTCACCTTCTGACGATACGGTTATTGAGCAATGCGTTTTAGTTATGGTAGAATCCGGGCGTTCTGTTCAAGCGCTGACACTTATAAATCAGCTTTTGGGAACTGCATCTCCGCATCTGAAAAGTTTTCTCTATTATGAGAGGAGTTTTCTTCAGTCTTCCGACGAGACTATGCTTTCGGACCTGCGTTCTAGCCTTATGGCAAATCCTCGTAACAGTGATTCGCTGTTCAGGCTTTACAGAATTTATTACGGAAGGAAGGATTACAGGAAGGCGCAGTATTACCTTAAGCAGGTTGTTGCCCTTAATCCGAATGATTCATATTACAGGAGTCTTAGCGAAGAACTTATGAATCTGCTAAATTAAAAAAAAATTACTAGTGTTTTCGTTGAAAGTGGTGTATTATAATAAATAGATTTCAAATTGGTATTAACCGGGTTCCGGTAAAAATATATGGAGGAAAAAATGAAAAAAATTGTTATGGCAGCAACTGCTCTTGCATTGGCTGCAACAGCTTCAACATTTGCTGCTGGAAAAGCAAAGTTGAAGGTATGGGAATCAGATGGTCCTGAAAAGACATTCATTCAGCAGGCTATCAAAGATTACAAAAAAATCAACAAAAACGTAATCATCACTTACGAACCAGTTGCTTCTACAGATGCACGTGCAAAAATCGAACTTGACGGACCTGCAGGAGTAGGTGCAGACGTATTTGTTACACCTCACGATCATATTGGTGCATTGGTACAGGGTGGACACGTTCTTCCTGTAGATGATGCAGATGCATATATGGCTGACTTCTTGCCAATGGCAAAAATGGGTGCTTCTTACAATGGACAGGTTTACGGTTATCCATTGGGAGCAGAAACATACGCTTTGTTCTATAATAAGAACCTTATCAAGACAGCTCCAAAAACTTGGGATGAAGTAATTGCATTTGCAAAAACATTCAACAACAAGGCAGAAGGTAAATACGCTTTGGTATGGCCAACAGCCGACGGTTACTATGGATACATGTTCATGGACTCATTCGGAGCTCCATTGTTCGGTGAAAACGGAAATGACCGCAAGCAGCACAACTTGAACAGTGCTAACGCTATCAAAGGTCTTACATATTTCCAGGGTCTCCGCAAGCAGATCCTCGACATCCCTGCAGCAGATGCTTCAGGTGACTTCTGTAACGCTGAATTCGTAGAAGGAAAGGCTGCCATGATCATCACTGGTCCATGGAAGATCACAGACTTCAAGAAATCAGGTGTAGATTTCGGTATCGCAACTCTCCCTTCATTTGACGGAAAAGAACCAGGTCACTCATTCTCTGGTGTTCGTCTTGCATTCGTAAGCTCTTACTCAGAATACCCAGATGAAGCAAAAGATTTTGCTAAATTCATCACTTCAAAAGAAATGCTTGAAAAACGCTTTGAAATCACAGACCAGATTCCACCAAGAAAGGATATCGATACAAACAAAGAACTTTCTAACGGAATCAAGGCTCAGCTTGAATATGCTAAACCAATGCCAACAATTCCACAGCTTGGTACATACTGGTCAGCAATGGGTTCTGCTTACTCAGGAATCTGGGACGGCGATCCTGTAAAGAAAGCTCTTGATGCCGCTGCCGCTGCAATGGAAGCTGCAAAATAAGCCGGAAATAAATTAAATCAGGTTGGTTCAGGTACATGGATATAACTTCTATCCATGTACCTGTATATATATTTTTTAGAGGTATGGAATGAATAATACAATGGATCCAGAAAAACTGAAGAAAGCGCCAATTGCTTCTTCATGTTTTATGGGATTGGGACAGATCCTTTACCTGAAGCAGTATGTCCGCGGAGGACTTTTTGCTCTGGTAGAACTTATTATGCTTTTCTGTATTGTCTGGGGTTCTACAAAGATAATTCCTGCAAATCGTTCAGCAGCGGATTACATGCGTGAAATTCCTGAAACAGACGAAATGGAAGAGTACTTTAGTGACATTGATGACGCTAAAGTTTTGAAGAAATTCAATTCAATTGTTTCGGCTCGTACAAAGAGCTACAAGTCTTTTGCAAAAAGACATTTTAAATCAGACTTTGATTCTTTAAATTTTGATGAAGACAATCAGTTTGAAATTGACGATAATATTGAAACTCTTGTAGATGATTCTGAAAGTGATTCACTTTATGAAGCATTTGCTAGAATTGACAATAAATATGATAAAAAGCTGGCTATCCTTATGGCTTCTTGCAGCCATGAAGATTTTGATGAAAATTATGACGGTTGTCTTTATTGTAAGAGCGCTCATAAAAAGGGTGTACGTACAACAAAACATTTTGCCTTATTCAGAGGACCTTTAGTAACTTCTTTAGCCGGATTCATTACTCTTGGTTCAAGACAGAATACAACCGTTACTAAATATATGGATCACTCAATCTTTATGATGATTAATGGTATTTTTGCCCTTATCATCATAGCTTTCTTTGTGTTCCTTTATATCCTTAACATTAACAGTGCAAAAGCTTCTGTAAAGAAGTTCATTAAGATTGGTCATTTCCAGACATGGAAAGAAGCCCGCAATGATATTTCACAGAACTCATTCGCTACAATCGGTATTGCGCCAAGTATTGTAATGATTGCTATTTTCTCTGTAATTCCATTGCTCTTCTCTGCACTTGTAGCATTTACAAACTATTCTTCTCCGGATCACATTCCGCCGAACAACCTTGTAGACTGGGTTGGTCTTGAAAACTTTGTACAGATGTTCAGTATGAAAGTTGGTGGCGGTGAATGGGCTCGTACATTCGGTTGGACAGCTATCTGGACAATCGTATGGGCTATTTTTGCTACATTTACATGTTTCTTTGTTGGATTTTTCTATGCCTTCGTTCTTCAGGATAAGCGCGTAGTTATTCCAAAGTTCTTCAGAACTGTATACATCCTTCCATATGCTATTCCTACAATGCTTTCTCTGTTCGTATGGGCAAACCTTTTGAACGGAACTGTAGGTCCAATTAACAGAACCCTTCAGCTTATCGGTCTTATTGATCAGCCAATCCCATGGCTTTCTGATCCTTGGGTTGCAAAGGGTGCCTTGATTTTCGTAAACATCTGGATTGGATTCCCTTACTCAATGATTCTTACAACTTCTTCAATGACTGCAATCGCTAACTCATTGTATGAAGCTGCCGTAATCGATGGAGCTACTAAGTGGCAGCAGTTCAAGAGCATTACATATCCTCTTGTTATGTTCCAGCTTAAACCTACATTGATCATGCAGTTTGCCGGAAACATTAACAACTTCGGTGCAGTATTCTTCCTGACAGGTGGTGGTCCAAACATGCCTCAGCCAGGTTTGACAACTGTAACTAACTGTGGTGCAACAGACCTTTTGATTTCTTGGATCTATAAGCTTACTATGAATACTCCAGCCCGATACAATTTGGCTTCAGTACTGTCACTTCTTGTATTTGTAGTACTCGTACCATTTGCGTTGTACAACTACACAAGAACCAAGTCGTTCAAGGAAGGAGAAGTATAATGACAAAATTAACAAGCAAGGCTACTCCAATTGGAATTCTTCTGAACATTATTCTTGGTATAAACGTAATTATCGTTATTTACCCTGTATTGTTCACAATCAGTTCGTCTTTTACAAAGTCAAATTCTTTGGCTGCAACATCAATCATTCCTTTTACTACTCAGGTAGATAAGGAAATCAGGGCTGAATGTACTGCATGCCAGGGAACAGGATATATTCCTGAGACTGGAATGGAATTCATCAAGGTTGAAACAGAATTTGATGAAGATCTTAATGAAGTTTCTTCTACTGGTCCTGAAGATAGAATCTGTCCAGAATGTAATGGAACAGGAAAAGGAAAGGCAACAAAGGTTGTTCATAAGTTCAGCTTTAAAAAGCCTACTATCTATCAGTACCGCCGTCTTCTTACAAGCCCTGATAAGCTTGTAAAGGGAGAAACAACTGTTCATGGAACAAACTATAAGATCTGGTATCTTAATACCCTTAAGATTGCCGTTATGAATACAATCATCACTGTATTCATCTGTACACTTGCTGGATATATCTTCTCTCGGTTTGAATTTACAGGCCGTAAGCAGATTATGGGTGGTATGATTGTACTTCAGATGTTCCCTAGCTTCATCGGAATGGTTGCTACATATGTAATTCTCTGGAAGTTTAATGCGCTGAACACATTGTGGGGACTTGTACTTGTATATTCTGCAGGTTCAATTCCGTTCAACTCTCAGCTCATGAAGGGGTATTTTGATACAATGTCTAAGGATATTGCAGAAGCTGCTTACATTGACGGTGCATCTCCATTAGTTGCATTTATCCGTGTAATTCTTCCTTCTGCTAAACCGCAGATTGTATTCCTTTCACTGACAAGTTTTACAGGCCCATGGATGGACTATATCTTCCCTCGCATGATTTTGCGCAGTGATGATAAGAAAACTCTTGCCGTTGGTCTTTACGAAATGATCAGTGGTCGTTCTAACGATAACTTTACAATGTTTGCAGCAGGTGCCATTCTTGTTGCTGTACCGTTTACAATCCTGTTTATGGCTGGTCAGAAGACATTGCTTATGTCTATGGCTGGTACAAGCGGTAAAGAGTAAGGTTTCGTATTTTATTGAAACCGCTGGCTGTTTTTGCTTTGCGGTTTCTTAAATAAATTATTCTGTACCTGAAAAGTGGAATTCATAGTAACGTGGATTCCACTTTTTTTGTTTTAAAGATGTAAATTATGTTGTATAATAGATAAACAGAATAAATAACGCTGGAGGAAATATGTTATTTAATACTTCTATTGCAAAAAAGCTTGTTGCCGGGGCATTGATTGTTTCTGCTGCTGGAACTGCATTTGCAAAACCAAAAAAGGGTGGTGTGCTTAACCCTGAACTTGCTGTAACTCAGCTTGCGGGTGTACAGCGTAAGGCAGATAAACCGACTGAAGGTGTTTATTACAGTCTTTTTGTACGCTCTTTTGCAGACGGAAACGGTGACGGAATCGGTGATTTTAAGGGGCTTACAAAGAAACTTGATTACCTTAACGACGGTGACGATTCGACAACTACAGACCTTGGTGTTACAGGTCTATGGTTGCTGCCGATTTTTGATTCTCCTTCTTATCATGGATATGACGTAAGTGATTATTATTCCATTAATCCTGAATATGGAACAATGGAAGATTTTGAAAAATTTATTGCTGAGTGTAAAAAACGCGGAATCGATGTAATCATTGATATGACATGTAATCATTCTTCTCCATATTGTGAATGGTTCATGGAATCAAAGAATCCTAAGAGTCCCTATCATTCATGGTACCGCTGGATTACTGACATGGATTTTTCTGAAAACGGCGGCGTTTACAACCGCAAGCAGAAAGGTCTTGCCGGAAATATCTGGTGCATTGATCTTTCTAATCCTGTTACTGACGAAAACGGAAAACCTTTGCTTGATAAAAAAGGACAGGCTGTAATGAACTATTATGCAGGTCTTTTTAGTACTGGAATGCCTGATTTTAATATGGATGAACCTGCTGTTCGTGAAGAATTCAAGAAGGTATTTAAATTCTGGCTTGATAAGGGTGTTTCTGGTTTCCGCTTTGATGCTGCTGGACACATCTACAATGCAAACGAAGTAAAACCTGGTTCAGAAACTATTACAAAGGCTGTAAAATTCTGGAAAGAAATGAATGACTATATTCTTTCTATTAAACCGGATGCATACAATGTTGCTGAAGTTTGGGAACCAACTGCTACACGTGCAAAATATTATGCTGGAATGCAGTCTAACTTCCATTTTGATTTGGGAACCTTGATTCCTAATATTATCAATAATCAGGAAATTAACGATAACAACGGAACGCCTGATGACACTGACAAGAGCCGTTACAACGGTTTTGCACGCAGCCTTGAAAGCGAATATGCAATGTACCGTGAAAACAATTCGAACTACATTGATGCTCCGTTCCTTTCAAACCATGACCAGGCCCGCATTTCTGCTGCGTTAAGAAACAAGCCTGCTAAAATGAAGCTTGCCGCTGACATGTATATTCTTGCAGAAGGAATTCCATTCATTTATTACGGTGAAGAAATCGGTATGAAGAGCGGTTCTGATGATCCGTCTAAGCGTACTGCACTTGTATGGAACGTAGAAGGAAAAGATAAGATGACAACTTCATGGTTTGATACTCCTGCTTACGGAAACGCAAAGGTTTACAACAAGAAGACTGTTCCTATTGCACTCCAGCAGAAGGATCCTGAGTCGCTTCTTAACCATTACAAGCGTGTTATTCGCGTAAAGACTGCTCACCCAGCTTTGCTTCACGGACGTCTTAAGGCTGTGCCGACTGACAGCGCAGTCCTTGAGTCATGGGTTATGGAATCTCCGGAAGAAAAGGCATTTGTAATTCACAATGTTTCATCTAAGAGAACTGAGACTGTTGCATTGCCAGCAGGCTGTGACATGCCTTTGGTTTATACTGCAAATCCAGGAACAATTGTTGCCGATGGAAAGATTACAATTCCTCCGATGACATCTGTTGTTCTTGCTGCATCTAAATAATACCGGCTGCCGCTAAAAAAAATGCGCCAGGTCTGAGCAGAAACTGTTCGGCCGGCGCTTTTTTTTATAGAATTTCCTGAATCTGATCCAGTGAAGGAATGATTTTGTCGCAGAGAGGGCGGATTGTTTCGTCCGGCTGCATTTTGTCCGGGACCATTATTGTGTAAAGTCCTGCGGCATGCGCACTTCTTATGCCGTTAAAGCTGTCTTCAATCGCGGCGCATTCTTCCGGCCTTAATCCTATTGACTGGCATGCCTTAAGGTAAATTTCCGGGTCAGGCTTTGAATGTTCCACCTGGTCGCCGCAGATTATTGTCTTGAAATACTGGATTATCCTGCAGTCGGCAAGCTGGCGGTGAACCCGTACTTTTCTTGTGGAAGAAGCAAGGGAAAGCGTATATTTTTTGCTGAGGTAGTCCAGCGCCTTTATTACGTGAGGCATAAGCGGAATGCCCTCTGTTTTTTCTGTAATGTCAAACAGCTCTGAGGTGCGGTTCAAAAAAGCAAGGCCGTCAAAATCGCTGCCGTATAGCTGTTTTAAAATCGTAATTGTGTCGGCGCGGTTAGCACCCATACATTTTGAATTTGCTTCGCTGATGTTTGAAATGCCGAATTCCTTTGCGGCATCTTCCCAATTGCGCCAGCTTATGGTTTCTGTGTCTAAAAGAACTCCGTCCATGTCAAAAATTACAGCTTTAATGTCAGAGGTTTGTTTTTCATTCATATTTGCATTATATTATTTTTATTAAGGAATGAATATGGATTCAGAAAAAAAACAGGAATTGTTCCGGCAGATTGACGAAGTGACCGGAATCTATGAACAGTACAATCCGGTTGGAGAAGGTCATAAGTTTGACCTTGCTATTGTAAAGAAAGTTTACGAAGAAATGATTTCGTATATAATTGTTAATATTGACGAGGCTGAAACCTTAAGAAAATGGATGGATGCGCATGATTTCTGGAAGACTCCGGCATCAACAAGATTCCATGGAAACTGGGAAAGCGGACTTTGCGTTCACACTCTTATGGTGATTATGAATGCGTTCTGGTTTGCAAAGTCTGTCGTTGAAAACTATGAAAGGTCTCCGATTGCAGGAAAATTTGACTTTAGTGCAGAGGATATTTTTGTTGCTTCTCTATGTCATGATTTCTGTAAGGCTGACAGTTACATGATTGAATATAGGAATACAAAGGATTTTATGGGTAACTGGGTTAAAAAGCCTGTTTACCGCACAAAGGATGATTCAAGAAATCTTGGCCACGGAAATGAATCAGTTCTTAATCTTATTGAATGTATGCCGTCGTTTATAAATAGAAGGAATGTTCTGGAAGCAGTAAGCCGCCACATGGGCTTCAGTGATTTAACTGATACGGAAAAGATGAACTATTCGAATTTCCTGCAGAATCCGCTGGTTCTTCTTTTACAGCTTGCGGATCAGGCGGCGGCTGCGTGGTGGGACTGCTAAAATATTTGTTTTGCGGAATCTACAGAAGTTTTGGGAATAGCCTGCGCCGCTATGGAAGGGTGGCGGAGCCAGGATTTGCGCTTTTGCGGAAGCTGCGCATTTTCAGTGCTATGTCTTTAAGAAAAAGCCCGTTGTTGCCGGTCGTTCTGCGCAAAGACCGAGCGTAAGCGGGCCCTGGAACAGCGGTTTGCAAAGGAATTTGCGCCCGTTTTATGAGAATTTACATTGTATTGTTGAAAAATTGAATTTCCGTTACAATAAAGTATTCTACATTTTTGATGAGAAAAGAGGAAAAAAATGCCAACTGATCTAAAGAAAATGCGCAATATTGGAATCATGGCGCATATTGATGCCGGAAAGACTACGACTACAGAACGTATTTTGTTTTATACTGGAAAAATTCATAAGATAGGCGAAATTGATGATGGTCAGGCAACAATGGACTGGATGCAACAGGAGCAGGAAAGGGGTATTACAATCTGTTCTGCGGCTACAACTACAACATGGAAAGGCTATCAGATAAATATTATTGATACTCCGGGTCACGTAGATTTTACGGCAGAAGTTGAGCGTTCTTTGCGTGTTCTGGACGGTGCGGTTGCGGTAATCTGTGCGGTTGACGGTGTTCAGCCTCAGACAGAAACTGTGTGGAAGCAGGCTGATAATTTCTGCGTTCCACGAATTGTTTACATGAACAAGATGGACCGCATTGGAGCTGATTTTTTTGGTTCCATGAAGGATATTGAAGATAAATTCGGCGTTGAATGTGCTGCATTGCAGATTCCGATCGGTCAGGGACAGGAATTTGAAGGTTTGATTGACCTGATTACAATGAAAGAATTGCGTTTTGCAGGCGATGAAGGTGAAAACGTTGTTGTAAGCGACATTGATGCTTCTCGTCTTGATGATGCTAAGGCATGGCGCGAAACTCTGATAGACAAGGTTGCTTCTGCTGATGATGAACTTGCTGAAATTTATCTTGAAGGCGGCGAAATTTCCGATGCACAGATTAAGGTTGCACTTAGAAAGGCAACTGTAAATCGCGTTCTTGTACCTGTTGTAATGGGTTCAAGCCGCCACAACCAGGGCGTTCAGCCTTTGATTGATGCTGTAATTGACTATCTGCCGTGTCCAACTGACATTCCGCCTGCAAAGGGAATTCACGTAAAGAAGGATAAGGAAGAAGAAGTTCAGATTCCTTGCGATGCTTCCAAGCAGGCTCTTGGGCTTGTATTTAAGATTCAGTATGACAAGGAAATGGGTTCTTTGTGCTACGTACGCATGTATTCAGGAAAAATTGCTTCCGGAACTCAGATTCTTAATATCAATAAGAAAAAGCGCGAACGCGTAAACAGAATCCTTCGCATGCATGCGGATAAGTCTGAGCCTGTAAATACTGTAGAAGCCGGTGATATTGCGGTTTTTGTTGGACTTAAGCTTGCGCAGACTGGTGATTCAATTGGAAGCGAAGGTTTTCCGGTTCTTCTTGAAGAGCCAGTATTCCCTCAGCCTGTAATTTCTGTCGCTCTTGAGCCGGAAAGCATGAGCGAACGCGACAAAATGAATGAAACGCTCGAAATCCTTTCTAAGGAAGACCCGACATTTACATATCACGAAGATGCAGAAACCGGTCAGCTTATCATCAGCGGGATGGGTGAACTTCATCTGGATGTTCTTGTTACACGAATGAAGGATGACTTTAAGGTCCAGTGCCGCGTTGGTGCTCCTCAGGTTACTTACAGGGAATCTGTTACAGCTGCGGCTGAAACTTCTGATGTATTTGAAAAGGTTCTTGCCGGAAAAGAAAATCGTGCAGGACTTTCTGTACGCGTAGAGCCGCGCGAAACTGGTTCCGGAAACAGCTATGCATGTACTGTAAGAAAGCAGGAAATTCCTGATGAAATTTATTCAGCTATCGAAAGCGGATTTAAGTCTTCACTGGATTCCGGCATTAACTACGGTTACCCTTGTGCGGACATTGCCATAACGGTAACTGGAATTGAATATGACGAACTTACTGCTTCTACATTTGCATTTGAAGCATGTGCCGCACAACTTTTCGACAAGGTTTGCAATATGGCTAGTCCTGAACTGCTTGAACCGGTAATGAATGTTGATATTTCCTGCCCTAAGGAATTTGTTGGTGACGCAATGAGCCAGATGACACAGCGTGGCGGAATGATTCTTGGTCAGGATTCTAAGGCTGGCGGAGACATTGTTCATGCACAGGCTCCTATGGCAAAGATGTTTGGTTTCAGTACAAACCTGCGTTCTGCAACTCAGGGACGTGCAAGCTTTAGCATGGAATTTTCGCACTTCCAGGTTAAGGCCGGCGGACTGGATTCGTTCTAGTATTTTTTCTCAGTTTTTGATTGAGGGGCAGGGTCTGAAGCTTATGTTTTGGAGCTGCCCTTTATTTTATTCAGGCTAAATATAGAGGCTAATATGAAAAAGGTGTTTTCA
>Ga0256407_10007930_pt1 | contig 15764 bp, 12 predicted proteins | sample RumenRJG_04DNA_FD_193489 | JGI IMG/M metagenome (GOLD analysis project Ga0256407, IMG submission 193489) | Bovine rumen microbial communities from Lethbridge, Alberta, Canada - RJG_04 | ecosystem: Host-associated > Mammals > Digestive system > Stomach > Rumen | place: Canada: Alberta...
GCAGTCGCGTACGATTGGTTACCAAGCTGCACAACATCCAGAACCTGCGTGGTGTCTGCAAGACTGAAATCAAGTTCAAGATCGAGATTGAGGGTCAGCGCAAGCCCGCTCTGGAGGGCATCGCAGCTTTCCTCTACTATTTCGAATAAGTTCATACATCATCCTACACCAATCGGTGCGACCCTAAGATTGAGTCGCACCGATTTATATCATCCAGGCTATACTCAAAAAACGTAATAGCGGGGTTAGCGAGTGGAATCCACGGATTGGCGCTGACGTACGGCCTCGAAGAGCAGGATAGCGGCACTGACCGACACATTGAGCGAGTCGAGCCGGCCCAGCATGGGAATGCGGATATGGGCATCGGCAGCACGACGCCAGGTGTCGGTCAGTCCTGTTGACTCGGTACCCATGACAATGGCAGTGCCACAGCGCATATCAGTATCATAATAGAGGTGTGAGTCCTGAAGCTGAGCAGTCAGGATGCGAACACCATGGTCCTTGAGGAAGGCAATGCATTCGTCCGTCGAACAGGCTACACAAGGCACAGTAAAGATGGCCCCGATGGAGCTACGGATGAGATTGGGATTAAAAAGGTCGGTCAGGGGATCACAAACGATGACTGCATCAGCCTGTGCAGCATCGGCAGAACGCAGGACAGCTCCTAAGTTGCCTGGCTTCTCAACACGCTCCAATACCACATAAAGCGGATTCTCCTTTTGTGGCAGGTCGCTCAGCAACATGGTGCGCGAACGGACTACAGCCATCAGGCCCTCCGTACTGCCACGATAGGCCATCTTCTCGTAGACGGGAACTGTTACCTCAAAAGAAGTAAAGAGTGAAGAGTGAAGAGAGAAGAATTGATTACTGCCGCCGTCCTCCGTGAACAATTGTGGACAATAATAAACACTATCCACCTCATATCCTGCCTCCAGGCAGTGCTCTATCTCACGCTGACCCTCGACCACAAAGAGCCCAGTCCTACGACGTTCGGAAGACTTCTGCTGCAACAACAGGAGTTGCTTGACCTTTGGATTCTGTACACTGCTAATCGTCATCATATCTGAAAAGAGAAATAAAGCAGCCCACTCTGGGGGCAGAGCGGGCTGCTATATATTATATATAAGGTGTAAGCCTCGTGTCCATTAAGCCTTAGCGGCTTCCTCTGCTACGTCAGCCTCACGGATGGTGCGACCCATTACGAGGAAAGCTGTAGGAGCAGCGATGAACAGTGACGACAGGGTACCGAAGATAACACCCAGAATCATAGCGAACGAGAAGCTGCGGATAGAGTCACCACCCAGGATGAAGATACACAGCAGCACTATCAAGGTCGTTACAGAGGTGTTGATGGTACGAGCCAGCGTCTGGTTCAGCGAATCGTTGAACAACTGCTGACGATCGCGCTTGCCATAGAGCTGGAAGTTCTCACGGATACGGTCGAATACCACCACCTTATCGTTGATAGAGTAACCTATCACGGTTAGGATAGCACCTATGAACACCTGGTCGATCTCCAGTGACATGGGAACCCAGCCCCACAGTACAGAGTAGAAGCCGATCACCACCAGTGCATCGAGAGCCAGTGCAATAGTAGCACCTGTTGAGAAGGCCACGTTGCGGAAACGGATCAGGATGTAGATGAAGATGGCAATCAGGGCGATGATGACACTGATGATAGCACCATAGGTGATGTCCTTAGCCACAGCAGGACCTACCTTGGCCGAGCTGATGATAGAACCACCCTGACGGACATCAGGATTCTTGAACGACTCTACGCTCTCCTGACTTACAAAGCCGCCCTTCTTCAATGCGGTGTAGAGGATGGTCTCAGCCTCGTCGTCCACATTAGGATTGTTAGACTCGATATCCCAGTTGGTAGACACACGGATAGTCTTACCGTCTGTACCCAGGGCGATAACGCTGATGTTAGCCTCCTTGCCGGTATTCTCGCCAACGGTGTTTACAAAGACACCTGCCAGTGCCTGACGAACCTGCTCTACGGGAGTTTCCTTGTCGAGTGTCACCACATAGTTACGACCACCAGTGAAGTCGATGCTCTGGCTCAAACCGCGAACGGCAAACGAAACGCAGAACAGCACAGCAGCAGCACCCCAGATGAGGAAGCTCTTGCGGTACATACCCATGAAGTTATACTTGGCATTCTGCATCAGGTTCTTTGAGTAGCCGGTCACGAAGGTAAGATCGAGCCACTTGTCTTTCTTCAGACGGTTCTCATAGACCAGACGGGTCAGGAACACTGCAGTGAAGAACGAGCAGAAGATACCGATGATCCAGGTGGTAGCGAAGCCCTTGACAGGACCTGTACCAAAGAACAGCAGGATGAAACCAGTAATCAGTGAAGTAACGTTAGAGTCGAAGATGGCCGAGAAAGCGTTGGCATAACCTTTGTTCAGAGCCTCCTTCATGCCGAGTCCGCGACGCAGTTCCTCTTTGATACGCTCGTAAATCAGCACGTTAGCGTCAACGGCAGTACCCAGCGTCAGCACGATACCAGCGATACCAGGCATGGTCAGTGCGGCCTGGAACGACGTCAGAATACCCAGTGTGAAGAACAAGTTGAACAGCAGGGCAATATCAGCCAAGATACCAGGAATGAAGCCATACAGCAGAATCATGTAAGCCATCAGCAGCACAAAGGCTACGATGAACGAGATGACACCCTGTTTGATAGACTGTGCACCCAGTGAGGGACCGACAACCTCTTCCTGTACGATGCGGGTAGGAGCCGGCATCTTACCTGAGTTCAGTGTGTTAGCCAAGTCCTTGGTATCCTCGATGGTGAAGTTACCCGTAATCTGAGAGTTACCACCGTCAATCTGAGAGAGGATACGAGGAGCACTGTATACAGCGTCATCAAGCACGATGGCAACACCACGACCGATGTTCTGCTTGGTAATCTGGCTCCAACGGCGGGCACCGTCAGAGTTCATCTGCATGGACACAGAGGGATGACCCATCTGGTCGAAGTCGTCCTTCGAAGAGGTAATCACGTCACCCTCCAGCGGAGCACGGCCACTGGGCTCGGTAATCTTCAGGGCATACAGGGCAAAGATGTCACCCTTGGTATTCTCACCACCGAAGTCCTCAGCCTTGGCACCCCAGCGCAGCTTGCACTCAGCAGGCAGTACCTGACGGGCAATCTCGCTATAGATGACTTTGTTGACGTCTGCGGTATCACGAGCGTTGGCATAACCAACGATAGCCAGTCCCTGAGGAATGGGCTGGAACACTGCGAACAGCGGATTCTGCTTCAGAGCCTCAGCCTTGGCCTTGACATCGCCCTTCTTCAAGTCCTTCTTGGCCAACTTGGCAGTCAGGTCAGTGGCAGGAGCGGCAGCAGCAACAGTATCAACAGCCGTTGAGTCTGCAGCGACAGCCAGTGTGTCAGCTTCTACAGGAGCCTCGCCACCCAGGGCAGCATACTTCTGGTTCAGCTGGGCCAGCAGCGGATAGATTTCCTGTGAGTTGTAGGTCTCCCAGAACTCCAGATTGGCAGAACCCTGAAGCAGTTTACGAACACGCTCAGGCTCCTTGATGCCAGGCATCTCGACCATGATACGGCCAGACTGACCCTCGAGCTTCTGGATGTTTGGCTGAACAACACCAAACTTATCAATACGGTTACGGACTACGTTGAACGAATTGTCAACAGCAGACTGCACCTCAGCACGCAGAGCGCTCTCTACCTCTGAGTCGGTAGACTGGGTGCTCACTTTGCCCTTCATCTGCTGGGTAGCGAAGATGGCTGCCAAGGGGCGTCCGTTAGAATTCTGCTTCCAGTACTTGATAAACAGGGAGATAAAGTCGTCCTGACTGGTCTCCTCTTCCTTCTTAGCCTGCTCCATCGACTTCTTGTAGGCAGCGTCTGTCTTGTGGTCAGCCAGCACGTCTACTACGTCAGGTACTGACACCTCAAGAATCACGTTCATACCGCCCTTCAGGTCAAGACCCAGGCCAATCTCCATCTCGCGGCACTGCTTGAAAGAATAAATTCCGCAGTACACTTTCTCGTTCATGATAGAGTCCAGATACTCCTGACCAGCCTCTTCGCCCATGGCAGCAGCCTTACTTTCGTAGTGGCGTGTCACAAACGAGAAGGAAAGGTAGAAGCAGCAAACGAGAATCAGAACGATTGCGATAAATTTTACAATTCCTTTGTTTTGCATTTTGCTTTTTTTATTATTTTAATTTATGATTTTACTTTTTGAGCGTGCAAATATACTGATTTTTCTTCACTTAGCGAAATTTATCAGGCATTTTCATTCAAAAATTAATGTTTTTGTCTGATTTTCAGCCAACAAATGAGCGGATAATGGTCACTGGCGTCTATCCGGCTGTCAATTTCGCAGTTATAGGGAGTCATGTCTTCTGAGCAGAAAAAGTGGTCTATTCGGAACGAAAAAGCTTTCTGATTATATGACAAACCGATACCTTTTCCCGTCTCTACGAAACAATCTGTCAGACTCCTGGACATGGCATGTCGAGAGTAGGAAATCGGAGAATCGTTGAAGTCGCCACACACTATCACAGGATACTGCCGGTGCTCCTCCACATAACGGCACACGGCATCTATCTGTCCACAGCGTTTTGCATTGGCCTCAGCCAACTTCACCAACAGCTGTTTCGACCCTTGACGGGCCGAGTCGCCAGAGATTTCCCCATGCAATATCTGTCGGTACTGCTGACGGTCATCCGTGGTCAAATGGCAACTTTCGAAGTGATTGTTGACGACTATCACTGTATCGCCATCTATTTGTAGCCACCAGGCAGCACTGCCGTTAGCCACTGACGAATAGTTTATACGCTCCCTGCGAACAATCGGGAAACGGGTATGAATACCCAGCGCATTCAGGCTTGTCGGATTATTGGCTATGACCATGGTGTCGTTGTAGGCGTAGTCCTTCTGATACTCCTTGAAAACGTAACGCCTCCAGGAATCCACATCCTCCTGTATACACACAATGTCAGCCTTTTCTTCACGCAGGTAATCAAGGATAGGGCCAAAGCCGTCTTCATACTTATAGTTACCACCATAGGTACAGACATTGTACGAGATGATTTTCAGGGCATCCTCCGGTAATTCCTGACGGCTATTGACGGGAAAATAGATACTGATAGGTACATACGCGAACACGTAGCCCACTACAGGAATCCATGCCATCCGCCATTTAAAGACCAGCCAGAAAAAGAGAAATGCCATATTGATGAGCAAGAAGATGGGGAACGTCATTCCTGCGGTAGACAACAGGGGATGGTCAGCAGGATACAATCTGTCGCTATATCCCACCAATAACATGACGATAACCGTAGTCATGTTGGCCCCTGCTATCATCTGGAGAGTAAATGTCTTCAGTTTCTTAATCACGACTCACGGCTTTGGTCAAAAAGTTTCTTCTTCTCCTCTTTGGTCAGACTGTCATAGCCGCTCTTGCGTATCTTGTCTAGAATAGCATCAACCTCCTCTTGGTTCTTGCGCTTGCGGGCATTATACTCCTCGTCTGTCTCACGGCGAGGATCCGGCTGTTCCGCTCTCATGCGATTCTGCTGCCGCTGGTCATAGCGACGCTTCATATTGGCAAAGAACTCCTCTCCCCTACTCCGTCCGAACCGCTGGCTTGAGTCTGGATGATTCTGCCAATAGCGAATCAGCAGGAAACCGAAGAGCATACCGCCCAAATGGGCCATGTGGGCCACACCGTCACCAGGACCACTCATGGCTGAGAACAATTCGATGGCAATATATCCCATGACCAACCATTTGGCTTTGATGGGAAACGGGAAAGGAATGATGAACAGGCGCTCATTGGGGAAAATCATGCCAAAGGCCAGCAGGATGGCATACACTGCACCTGAAGCACCTATGGTCGTCCACAAGTTAATATAGGCATCTGTCGTCATCTGGACTGTCCCCGTGTTGACATACTGATAAGCAGCCAGGTCAGACATGATGTAGTTGGCATATTGCACCAACTCTTGGGCGAAGCCTGCACCGATGCCACAGCAAATGTAATAAAAAAGGAATTTCTTCGGTCCCCACACACGTTCTATCACGCTACCAAACATCCACAGGGCAAACATATTGAAGAAAATATGTGTCAGTCCTCCATGTAGAAACATGTAGGTCACGAACTGATAAAAGTGAAAATCGCTGGCCAGGAAAAAATGCAGTCCCAACAGGGATGTCAAATCAATTCCCCTTAATTGTAACACCCACGTTGCAACGAACGCCAGGAAATTGATGATTAGCAGATTCTTGGTCACGGTTGGCATATTATTCATCATCTGTATCCTTTCTATATAACAGTCTTCTTATGAGTAAATTCCACAATTTGCGCACAAAATTACGAAAAATATCTGTTTTTATACACAAAAATGGGTCAATTGACACTTTTTTTCAGCAAAAAAGTGATTTTTTTCCTTTTTTTGTTTGTTTTTTCAATACTTTACCCTATATTTGCGTCAGAATTTTACTTAAACTATTTTATCATTCACTTTAAAACAACAAAATTATGAACAAGACAGAATTAATTGAGCAGATTGCAGCTGGTGCTGGTCTGACAAAGGTTGACGCTAAGAAGGCTCTTGACGCTACTGTAGCAGCTATCATCGACGCTCTGAAGAAGGGTGACAAGGTTCAGCTGGTAGGCTTCGGTACATTTGCTGTTACTGAGAAGCCCGCACGCGAGGGCATCAACCCCGCTACTAAGCAGAAGATCACGATTGCTGCTAAGAAGGTGGCTAAGTTCAAGGCTGGTGCCGAGCTCGCAGACGCTGTAAAGTAATCTGCTTTTGTAAATAAAAAAGAAGAGGCTCCCACAAAAGGAGCCTCTTTCTTTTGTCTCTTCCTCTGACTTACTGAGGCTGCTTGCCGATATAAGCCAGGATACCACCGTCCACATAGAGCACGTGACCATTGACAGCATCCGATGCATGAGAAGCCAGGAATACTGCGGGACCACCCAGCTCTGAAGGATCCAGCCAACGTCCGGCAGGAGTCTTAGCGCAGATGAACGAATCGAACGGATGACGGCTACCATCCGGCTGACGCTCGCGCAGAGGAGCAGTCTGAGGTGTAGCAATGTAACCCGGGCCAATGCCGTTACACTGGATGTTGTACTCACCATACTCTGAGCAGATGTTACGGGTCAGCATCTTCAGACCGCCCTTGGCAGCAGCATAGGCCGATACGGTCTCGCGGCCCAGTTCAGACATCATGGAGCAGATATTGATGATCTTACCCTCACGACGCTCCATCATCTCAGGAATGACTGCTGCACTGACGATGTAGGGAGCTACCAGGTCTACGTCAATCACCTGCTGGAACTCAGCACGCTTCATCTCGTGCATGGGAATACGCTTGATGATGCCGGCGTTGTTCACCAGAATATCTATCTGGCCTACCTCCTGGTGAATTTTCTCAACCAGTGCCTTTACGTCATCTTCCTTGGTCACGTCGCAGACATAACCCTTCACGTTCTGGATGCCAGCCTCCTTATAGTTAGCCAGACCACGCTCCAAGGCAGCCTCGTTGATGTCGTTAAAGATAATCGTTTTGATACCTGCTGCAACGAATGCCTTTGCAATGTTGAAGCCAATGCCATAAGAAGCGCCTGTAATCCACGCATTCTTACCTTCTAATGAAAATAGATTTGCCATAGTAGTTGTATAATAAAAAATCAATCATGTGCAAAGATAGCAAATTCTTTTGAATCTGCCTTCCTTTTGAGATACGATTTAAAATAGATTAATACTTATCCTAAGTATTTCATCAGCATCTTGGCATAACCGCTGTCGCGCAACTTGGCAATACTCTTCTCGCGGATCTGGCGGACACGCTCGCGGGTCAGCCCCATCTCAGTACCGATTTCTTCCAAGCCTTTCTCCTGACAGCCAATGCCAAAACACTCCTTAACGATGCGCAACTCGCGATCCTTCAGTACCCGACGCAGCACAGTGTCCAGGTCAGACGTCAGCGACTGATAGTCCACCTGCTTGTCCGTACGGCTCTCGTCACCTGACGACAGCAGATCGCTCATGGTGTTGTCATCGTCGTCACCAAAGGGAGCGTCAATACTCATGTGGTGGGCATCGGCTTTGATAGCCTGCTCAATCTTATCGCTTTCCACACCCGTCAGCTCTTCCAACTCGATGTTCGAAGGACGACGACCATGCTCCTGCTCGAAGGTGTTGATAGTCTGGTTAATCTTGCTCAGCGCACCTGTCTGGTTCAAGGGCAGTCGCACAATACGGCTCTGCTCTGCAATAGCCTGCAGGATGCTCTGACGAATCCACCACACAGCGTATGAGATAAACTTAAAGCCACGCGTTTCATCAAATTTCTCAGCAGCCTTGATGAGTCCGATGTTACCTTCGTCAATCAGGTCTGTCAACGACAGCCCTTGATGCTGGTACTGCTTAGCCACACTGACCACAAAGCGCAGGTTGGCGCTGACCAACTTCTCCTTGGCCTTGTCAGCCGCACGGCCTCCGTGACGGATGGTCTGGGCCAACTCTATCTCCTCATCAATACTGATTAACGGTGCACGACCGATTTCCACCAGATACTTATCAAGTGCCTCGCTCGTACGATTGGTGATACTCTTCTGAATTTTAAGCTGTCTCATACAGTATTTTAGCCTATATTAGAGGTGGCCTTTGTAGGTCACCTCTTGTTGTCCAAGGCGGATTCGAACCACCACAAACAGAACCAAAACCTGTTGTGCTACCATTACACCATTGGACATTGCGAGCCGCTTTTCAGGCCTGTTGAGCCAAAAATTGCAGTTTTGCGGCTGCAAAGGTAGTGCTTTTTTGGGCTACTACCAAATTTTTTATCAATTATTTCACTATCAAGAGATAATAATTCTTTTTTCCCTTTTGTGCCAGCAGGTATTTTCCGTCAATCAGATCGTCTGACGTGACGGCACGGTTCTGATCGGTCAGCTTCTCCTTATTGAGCGACACGCCACCGCCCTGCACCATCTTGCGCATCTCGCCTTTCGAGGGGAACACTGGAGCAACGGCGGTAAACAGTTCAACAGCTGGCTGACCCAGCTGGTCTTTTGAGATTTCAAACTGGGGCACTCCGTCGAACACGTCAAGGAAGGTCTGCTCATCCAGTTTCTCCAGTCCCTCCTTGGTAGACTTGCCAAAGAGCAGGTTGGAAGCCTCGATAGCAGCATCCAAAGCCTCACGCGAGTGTACCATGACGGTCACTTCCTCTGCCAGGCGCTTCTGCAGCACACGACGGCCAGGGTCCTGCTTGTGTTCCTCGACCAGGGCATCAATGGTTTCCTTGTCCAACGAGGTGAAGATTTTGATATAGCGCTCTGCATCGTCATCGCTGACGTTGAGCCAGAACTGATAGAACTTGTAGGGAGTGGTGCGCTGGGGATCCAGCCAGATGTTACCGCTCTCGGTCTTGCCAAACTTCTTACCGTCCGACTTGGTTATCAGCGGACAAGTCAGCGCGAAGGTCTCTACCTCGTTACCCAGTGTGCGACGAATCAGCTCCGTACCCGTGGTCATATTGCCCCACTGGTCGTTGCCGCCCAACTGCAGTTTGACACCATAGTGCTGGTAGAGATACAGGAAGTCATAGCCTTGCAACAGCTGGTAGGTGAACTCGGTGAATGACAGTCCGTCACGGGCTGTTCCGTTCAGACGCTGCTGGACGCTCTCCTTAGCCATCATATAGTTCACGGTAATATGCTTACCCACCTCACGGGCAAAGTCCAGGAATGTGAAGTCCTTCATCCAGTCGTAGTTATTTACCATCAGGGCAGCATTAGCATCCTGGCTTTCAAAGTCCAGGAACTTGGCTACCTGCTTCTTGATGCACTCCTGGTTGTGACGCAGGGTTTCGTCGTTCAGCAGGTTACGCTCCTGGCTCTTGCCTGAAGGGTCGCCAATCATACCAGTGGCACCACCTACGAGGATGATGGGTTTATGTCCACAACGCTGCAGGTGACGCAGCATCATGATACCACACAGGTGACCAATGTGCAACGAATCTGCCGTGGGGTCTGTACCCAGGTAGGCCGTCACCATTTCTTTCTGGAGCAGTTCTTCCGTACCAGGCATCATCTGTGCCAGCATACCACGCCATTTCAGTTCTTCTACAAAGTTCTTCATATATCTATTGTTTTTTTAATTCTTTCTGGTTTTCACTAGTCCTACTGGTTTCTGCTACTTCACGGCACGGGGTCATACCCGGAACCGCCCCAGGGGTTGCATCTCAGGATGCGCCAGACTGCTAGGTACAAGCCCTTGATGGGACCATGTTTCCTGAGTGCTTCGATGGCATATTGTGAACATGTGGGTGTAAAGCGGCACGAAGGTCCCAACAGCGGCGAGATGGCTTTCTGATAGAACCGGATAGGCATTACCAACAGCCACACCAACACGCTTGATATATATTTCCACAGCGTTTTCATAGCTTTTCCACCATACGCTGCATCAACTTCACCACCCGTTGCTCCACCTCTTGTGTGGAATAGTGCTCATCAGCCAGCCACACCAGTGCCATCAGCACCTGTTTGGTCTCTGGTATCGCGTCGCAGAGCAACTGCTTGTTCTGCCTGTAGGCTTCGCGAATCTGCCGCTTCACCCTGTTGCGGTCTACAGCATGCTTAAAATGACGCTTCGACACGCTGACCAGCAATTGTGCCGGCACATCTGCTCGCGCGCGTTCTTTTATTATATAGACAACTCTCAGTGGAAAAGCAGCCATCGACAGGCTGCCTCCTCCGCCAAAGAGCATCTCAATCTGTTTTCTGCTGTCTAGGCGTTCCCGTTTTGGAAATTTCCTGCCAGTCACCATGTCAGCCCTGCTTCTCCAAAAGGTAGTGCTGTAAGGCTCCTGTCATCGAAGGATATTTCTCCGAGGGTGCCTCCAGGTCCAGTCTCAGGCCGGCATCCTTGACAGCCTTGGCTGTTGCCGGTCCGAAGGTGGCTATGGCAATATCACCCTGCTTGAAGTTCGGGAAGTTCTTGGTGAGCGACTCAATACCTGCGGGGCTGAAGAAGATCAGCATGTCATAGTCGAAGGTTTTCACTTCTTCCGGGGTAAAGTCATTGCTGACCGTACGATACATGACGCACTCCTGATGTATCAGCTTCTTGGCATCGAGCATCTTGGCAATGCTGTCGTTATGCACATCACTCATGGGCACAAGATATTTCTCTGTCTTATGCTTCGCCATCGTTGGAATCAGATCGTCTATCTTGCCTGTCGTACCGAAGAACACCTTACGCTTGCGATACTGCACATACTTCTGGATATAGAGCGAAATAGTCTCAGTAACGCAGAAATACTTCATTTCCTCGGGGATGGCCACTCGCATTTCCTTTGCCAGACTGAAGAAGTGGTCGATGGCATGACGTGAAGTAAACACGACAGCCGTATAGTCCAGGATGTTCACCTTCTGAGCACGAAACTCTTTGGGAGTAATACCCTCCACCTTGATAAACGGGCGGAAGACCAGCTCTACTTCAAACTTACTGGCGATGTCATAGTATGGCGACTTTTCGCTGGACGGTTTAGGTTGCGAAACCAAAATTTTCTTGATCATCAGTGTCCTAAAAATTTATTTTCAAACTAAATGCCGTTATCTCCAAAGCACTCCAAAAGGCAAGCAATGGCAGAATTTCGAGGGTGCAAAAGTACAAAATAATTTGCAATTGGACAACGTTTCTCCGAAAAAAGATGACGAAAGTTCTGTAAATGGTCAACATTTTAACAATTGACAAGACTACGAGGAAGCAAAACACCACATTGTCCAATGACAAATTGAAGTAAGCATGCAGGACAACGAGGGGGAACAAGAGCGCTCCCTCCAAGGAAGTGATGAACAGAAAGGACTTCATCCATTGTCGGTTTCTTTTACCATCAAAGAAGGTTCTGTTGACCACAGTATATAGCAGCATTTTCAGCGCATAATACCCTACCATCATTCCAAAGAAAATCAAAATCAGCAGATAAGGCGATGACAGCACATAGGTATCTCCATAATGGTCCAGTGAATAGAAGTAGAACAACAAGGCTTCCATGACGCAGGCCAGCAGTGCCAGGAAAGTCTGGAATCGCAGTTCCACAGCCGTCTCTGTCATATTCAGGACTTCCGAGGTGGCTGGATAGAAAAAACCCTTGACTTGTCTGACAATAAATCCCCATGCATTGGAGATGGAAATCAACGCCATGACAAACAGTACCAACAACAGTGTCGTGATGAAGCTGTCACCATGTACGCTGTATGGCACTGGGTCGCCTGCCACTCCATAGCGTCCTCCCGGCAGCTCTGGATGCAACAAGGTGTCTTTCGAGAAAAATCCCTCCCGATAGTATTGCGGCAGCTGCGTGTCCAGCATGTTGTGCCCCTTGTCATGCCCTGGCAGGTGCAGGGTGTCCGGGCGCTTGCTCCAACGAATTTCCGATGGCTTGAAGTGCGCCTGAATGGCAGAGTCTTGCTGGGCAGGAGTAGCATCGCGAGGCAACCAGCTGAGCACCATTCTGGGTGTCAGCGTGACATGTTTGGCGACCACACTGTCGCCACCCTGCACACTCATGCTACTATGAGCAATGCTGTCCTGCTCTATCATCGCCTTAAAGTCCGAAAGCGCGCTTGATATCGTCTACACGGTCCAGCTTCTCCCACGTAAACAACTCGACATCAATGGTCTTGGTTTCGTGATAGCGGCTGGTAAAAGTCTTCCTGACCACTTCCGACTGTCGTCCCATGTGTCCGTAGGCAGCAGTCTCCAGATACATGGGTTGGCGCAGCTTCAGGGTTCGCTCAATAGCCTTCGGACGCAAGTCGAAAAGTTCCTCTATCTTCTTGGCTATCTCGCCATCGGTCATCTGCACGTGTGAACGGCCATAGGTATTGACGTAAATGTTCATGGGCTTCGCCACACCGATGGCATAGCTGACCTGTACCAGCATCTCGTCGCTGACACCTGCTGCCACCATGTTCTTGGCAATATGACGTGCTGCATAGGCTGCCGAACGGTCTACCTTCGACGAGTCTTTACCCGAGAAGGCACCACCACCGTGTGCACCCTTGCCGCCATAGGTGTCGACAATAATCTTTCGTCCAGTCAGTCCGGTATCTCCGTGGGGACCGCCAATGACAAACTTACCCGTGGGGTTGACATAATATTTGATGTCGTTGCCAAACAGGTGAAGCACCTTTTCTGAATGTATCTTTTCTTTGACACGCGGGATGAGGATGTTGATAACGTCCTCGCGGATCTGTTGGAGCATACGCTCGTCGTCCGTGTCGAATTCATCGTGCTGCGTAGAGACCACAATGGTATCGATACGCTCGGGTATGCCCTCGTCACTGTATTGAACCGTCACCTGGCTCTTGGCATCCGGACGCAGGTAGGTCATCACCTGGCCTTCCTTGCGGATGTCAGCCAGCGTACGCATGATGAGATGTGCCAAGTCCAATGACACGGGCATCAGGCTCTCGGTCTCGTTGGTGGCATATCCGAACATCATACCCTGGTCACCGGCACCCTGTTCGTCCTCGTTACCATTGTCCACACCGCGGTTGATATCTTCGCTCTGCTCATGGATGGCTGTCAGGATACCGCACGAGTTGCCGTCAAACTGGTATTCTGCCTTGGTATAGCCTATCTTCTTGATGGTATTGCGGGCAATGGTCTGCAGGTCTATATATACATCACTGCGCACCTCGCCCATGAGTACCACCTGTCCTGTTGTCACAAACGACTCACAAGCCACACGGGCATGTTCGTCATAAGCCAGAAACTGGTCGAGGATGGCATCACTTATCTGGTCGGCCACCTTGTCGGGATGGCCTTCTGATACTGATTCTGAAGAGAATAAATACGACATTGTACTTAAAATTTAGCTATTTACAATTAACAATTTGGCTGCAAAGTTACAAATAAACGGCGGATTATCCAAATCCGCCGTTTAATTTTCACTTGTTCGCTATCACTTTTCCCTTATTTTGTTTCTGGCAGCATGACCACCTCCACGTGGTTGCCACTCTTCAGCAACTGGTTCAGGAAGTCGCGTACCGAATCGACTGTCAGTGACTCAACGGTCTTCTTATAGTTGGTATACACGTCAAGACCAAACTCCTTGAAGGTGGTGATGGTGTTGATCCAGTAGTCGTTCTTCTTGGCATCGACATCAATCTGCTTCAGCATGTATTCCTTCACCTTCTGCAGCTGATCGGCATCCACAGCTTTCTGCATGTTGGCAATGCCCTCGTGCAGCAGACGGATAGCAATCTCCTGCTTGTCGGGGTTCATGGGACAGCCTGCTATCAGCATGGCCTTAGCCTGACGGCTGCTATTGTTGAAGTAGCCGCGTGAGCCACATGAGTAGGCTGCACTCTCATCCTCACGGATGGTCTTCAGGTAAATCATAGAGAGCACCTGACCAACGGCATCAAGCTTCACGATATTGTCAAGTGTATAAGGCATGTCGGCATACCAGACCTCATAGGCCGTAGCCTTGGGCGACTCGGTCTTCACCTTGAAGTGGTTCGTCACCTCACCCTTGGCCAGCGTCAGAGTCTCTTTGTAGTCATCGGCCTTGCCCTTCGCAGAAGGCAGCGAAGCCACATACTGCTCGATGAACGGACGGATGGTCTGCTCGTCAAAGTTACCCGCAATGACGAAGGTGAACTGGCCGGCATTCTGGAAGCGCTCCTTGGCAATGGCGAGGATGCGGTCGTAGTTGATGTCCTTCAGGTCCTTCACGTCCAGCTCTGTGAAGCGGGGATTGTGGGCATACAAGGTAGCAGACAGTGAGTCAGAGAATACGGCATCAGGCGACAGCGACTTGTTCTTCAGGGCCATGTCGAGCTGTGTCATCAGGTTCTGGAACTGCTTCTCGTCCTTCTTCACATTCGTAAAGTAGAGGTAAGACATCTGGAACATCGTCTCAATGTCCTTCGGTGTAGAGTGAGCTGTCAGATACTGGCGGGTGTTGCCCAACGTAAGGTCAGCGTTCACATTCTTGCCAGCGAGGGCTTTCTCCAACTCAGTGCTTGAGAAATTACCCAGTCCGCTCATACCGATAGCAGAATCGAAGACCTTCAGATTGGTGTAGTCAGCGTTACCATAGAGTGACTTGCCACCCATTGAGAAAGCCTGCATCTTGACCTCGTCATCCTTGAAGTCGGTCTTCTTCAGAATGACAGTTGCTCCGTTCGAGAGCTTCAGTTCCTTATAACCGAAGGTCTTATTCTCAGTCTCGCTGACTATCTTGCCAGCCTTGATCTTGGTTGCATCCAGCAGCGGCTCGTCCTTGACGTTGTCCACGTATGCCTCAATTTTCTCAGCACGGGCTGCAGCAATGGCAGCAGCCATGTCCTTCTCCGTAGGATAGACCTTGCCTTCCTTCTCCTGGGCCATGATCATGACAACAAGATTGCTGTCTGTCGGGCTGATCAGCTCGGGCAGCATCTGGTTGATGGCCTGAACGGGAATGTTGGGAGCTATCTGCTGCATGGTCTGATAGAGCATATCCAATGGGGGAATAGGCTCGTTGGTCAGATAGTGGTCGCGATAAGCATTGCCGAACTCGTCGTTCTTACGCTTGTCACGGTTGGTATAGCGCTTCTCCAGATTGCTCAGATAGTCTGCCTTGGCACGCGCATACTCCGTAGCGGTGAATCCGAACTTACGGGCACGCATGGCCTCACGGTAGAGCACCTGCAGCGTCTCCATTTCCTTACCCTCCTTGGGAACACCAA
>Ga0256407_10007931_pt1 | contig 15764 bp, 12 predicted proteins | sample RumenRJG_04DNA_FD_193489 | JGI IMG/M metagenome (GOLD analysis project Ga0256407, IMG submission 193489) | Bovine rumen microbial communities from Lethbridge, Alberta, Canada - RJG_04 | ecosystem: Host-associated > Mammals > Digestive system > Stomach > Rumen | place: Canada: Alberta...
ATAAATAATGATGATATAAATAAAAAAGAAAAAAAATATAAATTTCCTGAATTAGGGCCTTTAAAAAGGAAAAATAGTTTTATTCCTTTTACAAAAATAAAAAGTCCATTTTCAATTCAATCAAGAGAAATGTTTTTATATAAAAAAATATTTTATTTTTTTTCAGAAAAAAAGAAAAAATATATTAGAGATATTAAATTAATTAATAATAAATTAAATTTAGAATATGCTGAAAGTGAAGAACAATTTGATAAAAGATTAATAAAACATAATTTAAAATTATTAAAAAAAGGAGAAAAAATAAAACATTTTAGTGGTCCAACTTTCTCAGAAATTAAATTAAATGAATTACAAAATAAAGTTAAATTTATGAAAAGTGTTACTGATTATAGTTATCCTGATATGGTTCTTTTTAAAGTTCAACAAAGTGAAAAAATGTTAAAGATTAAAAATAAAAATTTTAAAATTTTAGAACCATTTAAACAAAAAGATTTACAAAATCAAATTAAACAAAAGTATTTAAAAGATTATTTAAATTATGCTATTGATATTCAAAAAGTTTAAAATAAAATAAAAAAAAGTATTATAGTTTTTTTTTTGATTATATATTTTTAATTTTATTTATTCTATTTTATTTAAGAAAATAAAATTATTTCATATTTTAAATTTTTTAAATAAAGAATTTATATAAAATAATAATAATAATGATTATAATAATAAATATAATAAATAAAACAATTTGTTTTTTATTTCTATTAAAAAAACTATATTTAGGTTCATTTAAAGCATCAAAAATTCTTTTTTCAATTTTTAACTCCATTGAATCATTTATTTCATTTTTATTAATTAGAAAAAGATTATCATTATTATTAAATTTAAAACTATTATCACTATTATTATTATATTTATTACTATTAGAATTAGAACTTTTAAAAGAAATTTTTTCCATTGAAGCTTGAATTTTATGATTTGCTTTTTCAATAGCAGCATTTTGTTTTTTTTTACTTTTTATACCATCTAAAAATTGTTTTCCATTATTAAATTCATTTTCATTATTATAATTATTCTCATCATAAATTGGCATATCAGTATTTGAAAAAGTAGAAAAACGAAATGAACTTTTTACTCTTTCAATAATATTTAAATTTTGTTTTTGTATTTTATTTGTTATATCTTCAAATTGTTTATTTAAAGAATTACATTTATCTTCTAATGAATTTGCTTCTGTTATATTTTCTATTTTTTCATTTTTTTTATTGTATTTAAAATCTTGAATTATTTTTAATAAATCAAATGTTTCTGATATTAAATCTCCTGTTTCTATTATTAAAGAATCTATTTTTTTACTATTTTCTATATTATCACTTTTACTTCCTATTTTAAAAGAATAGTCTTGTAGTTTTTGGATATTTAAACAAAATTTTGATATGTTTTCATTTATTTTTTCAAACGCTCTTTTGTAGTTTTTATTATCTAAAGCATTTTGAAGTGAAATTCTATTTTCTTCATTATACATTATTTAATTTTAATTTATTCAATTATAAAATCATTTTTTTTTGTATTTTTTCATATTAAATATAATTTATTTTTTTAATTTTTCTTTTTTTATTTTTAATATATAAATATTTTTATTTCTAAAAATGAATTCTTTTACTTTAAAAATCACACAAAATATAAATTATGAACAAGCAATAAGTAATTATATTTTACAAAAAAATCAAACAATATCACAAGGAATAGATTATATTATAAAAGAATTACAAAATAGTAGAAATGCAATATTGAATTTTCCAAAATATATTAATAACTTAGAAAAATTAGATGAAATGAGACAAAAATATACAATATATATAAATATGTTATATATTGTAAAAAAAAATATTTTATTTGGAAATGAAGATTATACTGTCAATTTAAATTTTAATTGGACAGATATTTTAACAGAAAAAGAATTTTCTTCAAATAATATTGATTTTGAATATTATAATTCTTTATTTAATTTAGCTTCAATTTATTATTTAATTGGTATAAATTATAAAAATAGTAATAATGATCAAATTAGTATTTATTTTAAAAATGCTTTGTCAATATTTAAAATAATAAAAAATGAATGTTATAAAAAATTAAATAAAAATGAATTATGTTTTGATTTATATCCTTCATATTTAGAATATTGTTGTAATTTATGTATTATTCAAGGACAATTATTTTTAGTTAAATTATTAAAAAATAATTTTGAAATTGAAAGTAGAATGTATTTAAATATAAGTAATATGTTTAGAAAAAGTTTTAAATTATTTCATCAATTTCCCTTAAATAGATATTTAGATATTAAAAGTCAAAATTATTTAAGTATTAATTCAATTTTTTATGAAGGAATTACATGTTTAAAATTAAGAGAAAATATAGAAAATATATATAAAGAAGAAATAATTGGAAAATATGGTGATGCATTATTTTATCAATTTTTATCAATTGAAAAATTTACTGAATATAAAAATAATATTATAAAATTAAATATTGATGATGAAAATAATATAAATAAAATTATTAATGAGCAAATTGAATATGGAAATCAAATGTTTGAAAATAATAAAAAATATAAATCAGTAATACCAAAAAATATTGATATAAATAAAATAACAGATAAAAATTATATAAATGAAATATTACCAACAAATTTATTTATAAATGTAAATTTTACACTTCAAAATAATCAAATTAATCAAATTAATTCAGAATTAGAAAAATTTATTCCAAATGAAATAAAAATATTAATATTTGAATATAAAAATAAAATGGAAGAATATATTAAATCGAAATTAAATATTTTTCCAAATCAAACTCAAATTATGAGTTATATAAATAGTTTACAATTACCAAATAAATATACAATAAAAGATATAGAAGATTTACCAAAAGAAGTAAATTTAAATATAAATGAAGAAATAAAAATGAAAATATTACAAATTCAACAAATTGGAAATACAAAAATTTTAAATGAATTTATTAATGATATAAAAAATAAATCAAATGATTTATTTAATAAATTAAATAATTTAATGGGTTTATTAAAAAAAGAATATGATGAAGATTCACAAATGAGAAAAATTTTCCAAAAAGAGTATAATGTTATTGAAAAATCAAATAATGTCAATAAAAAATATATAAATGAAATAATGGGATATTTAAATCAATTAAATAATATAAAAAAATTTGATATTCAACAAGAAAATGAAATAATTCAATATTTAAATAATTTTGAAATATTAAATCAACCTTTTGAATTAATAAATAAAAATATTCCTGGAAGAATTGTTGAAGGAAAAGATAATATGACTCAACAAGATATTAATATTAGAGAAAGTATATTAGAAATTTATATTTTAAGTGATAAATTAAATGATATTATAAATAATATTTATGAATATTTAAATGATGATAATACATTATTATATCTTTTTTCAGAAATTTATTTCCATCAAAAAGAAAATAATATTTGTGATAATTTTAAAAAAGATATTGATGATAAAATCAGTGAAATTGAATTTTTAGTAAAAATAATAAATGAAAAAAAAAATATATTAGAATATAATATTAATTTATTAAAAAATGATATAAACATTAATAATAAAATTCAAGAAGGAATAAATTATATTAGATCACTTGAATCAATATCAAATATATTTTTAAATAAATATGAATCATTAAGAAATGGTTTAAATTTTTATTTTCAATTAGAAGCAAAAATTAATGAATTAATAATAGCAACAAATAAATTTATTGAAGAAAGAGATAATAATAAAAGAAGTTTTGTTTCATACAAAACTTCCAAAACTTATGAAGAATATATGAGAGAAATTAATTTTAATTATAATAATAATGATATGGAAAAAAATCCTTATAAATATTTTAATGTATCTCAAAATTTAATGATAAATCCTTCATATGGAAACAATCAAATTTCTCCTAATTCATTTCAAAATCAACAAATTAATTTTGAAAAGAATAATAATAATCAATTTAATATTAAGAAATAATTAGATTTTAATATTTTTATAATTTTATTTAATTGATAATATATATATTTAATTTTTTAATTTTTTTTTCAAAATATTATGAATAATATTATTCAAAACTCAAATGAAAAAGAAAATGAAAATGAACATTCTAAAAATTTATCAAAAGCAATTGCCTTTTTAATTTCTGAAGAATCAAAAGATATTTCTTTAGAATTAAAAAAGAAATTTTTATTATCAAAATTACCAGAAGAAATAGTAAATGAAGCATTAGAAATTTATTCTAATTTATTAAATATAAATAATAATAATAAAAATGAAAAAAAATCATTTTTATTATCTTCTTTATTTGATGTTGGAATTATTACTTCTTCTATTGTTATCAGTATATTAATAAATTATTTATTAGATATTAATAGAGAAAAAAAAAATGAAATTTATATTAATAATATTGAAAAGAAATTAAATAAAGAAAATGAAAATAAAATTAATGATTTAAAAAATGATATTAATAATACTTTAAATTATTTTGTTCAAAAGAAAGATTTATCAAATGATATTAATAATCATTTAGAATTATTTTCTCAAGGAAAAGGTTTAACTGTTAATTTATCTTTATCAAAAGTTAAAAGTGAAATTGAAACTATTAAAAATGATTTGATTATTTTAAATACAAAAATTGAAAATAATAATATTTTAGTTCAAAATATTAAACAAGATATTAAAAATATTTCAAAATTTAATTTTGAAAATGTAAAATTTGAAGAAAATGAAAATTTAAAAAAGCTAATTGATAAAAATGAAGGTTTATTAAAGGAAATATTATTTCAATTAGAAAAAATATTTGATAATCCTAAATTAAATAATAAAATTAATATTCAAAATGAATCTTTTAAATCATATGATAATAATTTATTAATTAATATTTTAAAAGAATGTGGATTATCAAATTATCAAAACTCTCAAACAGTATTTTTTTTAGAAAATGAGAAAAAAGAAAGTTTAGAAAAATTAAAAAATTCAATATTAACATTAAAAAAAATTAATGAAGATTATAATTAAAAATATAAATATATTAAGTAAATTATTATAATTATTAATATTTAAATTTGTCTAAAATTTCAATATAAAATTCATATGTATTTAAGAATAATAAACATTAAAAACATCATTCTAATTTTATAAAATATATAATTAATTTCCAAAATAATAATAAAAAAGAATAATTCATAGTATTAAAATTTTTTAATCACATTTTCATTTCTTCTTAAATTAAAAAATGAATCCTTTTTTTTCAGAAAATGAAATAAATATATTAAATAATGAAAAAAGAAATAAGAATTTAAAAACTCAAATCCAAAATAATAAAATAATAAAAAATAATACAAACTTAATAAATAATATATCAGATCAACAAATAAAATATTGTGCAACGACTTCAGATTCATTTAGATTATTAAATCAACAATTATTATCTTATAATAGTGAAGAAGAAATTCAAAATTTAAATTCAACTAATCAATTTTTAAATATTCAAATTATTGATAATACAAAAAATATATTTGCAACTGATTTAAAACCAATTAAAAAATTTGAATTAAATAATATTTATCAAAAGAAAAAATTGGAAAATTTTTATAAAGATAAATTAAATGTTTCAATAGTTTCAAATAGTAATGATTATTATCAAGATGGAATAAGTGAAGTACTTTTAAATATTCAAAAAAAAGAAAATGAAATAAATGAAACAATAAATAAGAAAAAAAATGAAAAAGATCCTGAAAAAGAAGAAATGAAAATGTTATTTAGAAATCATAGTGAACAAATAATTTATGATAAAAATTTTGGTGATTTTTTTGGTTTAATTTGTACTACTTTTAAAAATAGAAAAAAAGAAAATTTTCATAAATTACAAATTCAAATTAATAAAATTAATGAAAATGATAAAAAAATTCATTTTTTTGGAATTTTTGATGGACATAAGGGAGTAAATATATCAAAATATTTAAAAGAAAATTTAAGTGAAAATTTATTAAATAATTCACAATTAATAAAAAATCCAATTGAAACAATAAAAAATACTTTTATTAATATTGATAAAAAATTATTAAATGAATATAATAATAATAAAATAAAAGAAATTCCTTATGAAAAATCTGGAGCATGTTGTCAAATTCTTTTAAATTTTGATAATAAAATTTATATTGGAAATTTAGGAAATTTAAGAAGTATTATTTGTTCAAAATTAGGTAAATTTATTAATAATTTATCAATTGATCATATTCCAAGTGAAGAAAATGAAAAAAAAAGAATTGAAAAATTTAATGGAAAAATAATTGAAAAAAATAATATTTATTATATTCATTCTATTAATTTCCCTTTTTGTAGATCAATTGGAGATTTTGATATTAAAACTAATATTAAAAATAAAGGAATTATTATTTCTGAACCTGATGTTATAGAAATTAAAAGTAATTCTGATATGGATTTTATTTTAATTGGTTCTTCAGAAATTTTTAAATATGTAAGTAATGAAGAATTATGTAAATGTGTTTTTTATTCTATAAATCAAGGAATTAATTTTAATTTTGATTATAAAAATATTTTATCAAATATTTGTAAGTCAATTATTGAATTAATTATTGATAAAGGGGGTAAAGATAATTTATCTATAATTATTTTAATAATGGAAAATTTATATAATATAATTTTTAATAAAGATACTAAAACTTTAGAAAAAATTATTAATGGGATTAATATTAAAACTGAAGATTGTAATAATTTATTTATTCCAAATAAATTTTATGGTTTAGGTATTTTTGAAAGAAATAAATCAATTAAAAGTCAAAATGAGAATAAAGAAATTATTCAAAATAATAATAGTAATAAAAATGAAATTCAAATTAAAACTAAAAAAAAATCTTTTTTAAAATGTTTATGTTTTAACTAAAATAAAACAAAATTTAACTTTCTCCTTTTTGAAAAAATAAAATAAATTTCACAAAATAATATAAATATTAATATTAATAATAATAATAAGAATAATAATAATGATTGATATATATATAAAATATACATAAAAAGTCTATATTTAAAATAAAAAAAATGGAGTATTCAATAATGAAAATATATAAAATAATTATTATATAATAAAACAAATTAAAAAAGAATGATTTTAATAATCATCATTATCATTAATAGGTCTATTTACTTTAATAAAAGGTGGTTTTTCATTCATAATTTGAAATTTAATATCTTTAATATTTTTATCATCATTTAAAATTTTTTGTACAACTGCAGCACAATAATATTGTTCTTCAACACTTTTTTCAGAAAAAGTTATCATATAACATTGAAAAAGTTGAGAATATTGAATTTCTTTAACTTCTGCATTAGGGAAAATAAATAATAAATATTTATTAAAATCAATATTTACTCTTTTATTAAGAAAAACATCTTTTGTATTTGTATGTGATTGATATTTTTTTGTTGTTTCATCATATTCAAATGAAATATTTGCAATATTTTCTATAAATTCATTTAAACTTTCATCATTTGATATACAAATATCATCTATTTTTTTATCATCTGCTAAAATACCTGAATAGGTTTTTTCTAAACAATTTTCTCCTATATTCCACCAATCTTCAAAATAAATCATTTTTTAATTTATTTATTTTTTAAATATTATTTATATTGATAAAATAAAATTAATTTTTTTTTATTTTGAAATTTATATTTTGAATTTGATTTGATTTTATCAATTGTTTGAATTATTTAATTGATATCTTTAATTCTTCATATGAATTTATTATAATATTATTTATAAATTTATTTAAATTTACATTTATTGAATTTATGTTCTTATTTTCATAATTAATTGAATTTTTAATTTTGATATTTGATTTATAATTAAAATGAATATCTGATTCTTTAAAATTAAAATATTAAATCGAAAAATCTAAATTATCATTCAATTTATATTTAATAATTTCTTTTATAAAATCACTTAATATTTCAGAAAACTCTTCTAATTTATTATTTTTTAATTCATATATTTCAATATATTATTAAAAATAAAATTTTTATTTTTTATTAAAAAATAAAAAAAAAAAAAGGATAATATTTAATTACATCTGTAAAAAAAATAATAATTAAATGCAAAAAAAAGATTCATTTACTTTATCTCTAACAATATTTTTTTTTCATATTTTAAATTCTACAATTCATCTTTTTTCATGTTATACAAGAAATACAAAAATAAGAATAATAACAAAAATTTTAATAATGCCTTTATTATTTTTTTTATATAAATACTTAACAGATAAATTAAAAAAAAGTAAATATCTTCAATTAGGAATAATTTTAGGTTGGATCGGAGATTTATTTTTAATATGTAAAGATGATTCTCCTTTAATAATATTTGGAATAATAAGTTTTTTTATAGGTCACATTTTTTATATTTTCTCTTTTATTAACTTAAATGATAAAATATCATATAAGAAAAATTATTTTATCCTTTTAATAATATTAACATTTTTTGTTTGGTATGTAAATTTTTTATTTACTAATTATTTATGTGAAGGATTTAAAAAACATAAAATGACAATTCCAGGAATTTCATATATGTCTATTTTAGGTTTAATTGATACTTTTGCAATTTTTAATTTATATTTAAAATTTTCTTTTGGAAGATTACTTTGTCTTTTTGGGACAATATTATTTTCATATTCTGATTTTTGTCTTGCTAAACATTTATTTATTGAAAAATTAAAATATGAAAATTTTATTATTATGAGTACTTATATTCCAGCTCAGACTTTAATTATTTTAGGGATGGCGTCAAATACTTTGTCAGATTAATAATTATTTTTTATTTTTTTTTTATTATTTTTATTTTGTTGTTAAAAAAAATTAAATAGATTTTTAAGGTTAATCATTAATTTTTATTTAGAGTGTTATTTATATTAAAAAATATTCTTTTTAATTTAAATATTTTTTTTTATTAAATATTTATTTTTTAAAAAAATTTTTTTTTGTAAATTTATGAAAATATAAAATATTTAATAAAATAAAATTTCAAAAATGAAATGTTATTTTTCTATTTAAAACTAAGATTTATTTTTATCAATTTCAAAACTAAATAATTACTTAAGAATATATCCTTTTAATTAATTATTTGATTGTTGATTTAATAAATTACTATTATCTAAACTAAATTCTTTTTTTGAAATATAACTTTCTCCTAATTCGCAAAAAAGATGAATTAGACTTTTTTCACTTTCTCTATTAAAGACAAAAGAAGAATTACCTTTAATTAAATAATTATTTGAATTATTATTATTTAAAAGTGAAATAAATTCATTATTAGTTTCATTTGTTTTATTATTAACATTATCAATTAAATTTTCTTCTTTAATATGAACTTTTAAATTTGATCCTTTATTTTCTTCTCCATAAGGATGACTTAATCTTATTATTTTATCAACTACAGAATCAAAATCAATAAAATTAACTTGACAAAAAGAATTATGTGATTGATTTAAAAATCTAAATCTATTAACAATTTCTTTTAAATTAAATACTCTTTTATTTAATTTACTTTCCCATTTTTGATAATATTCTAAAAAATTATCATTTTCTGAATTAAACTTTAAAAAAAGAATATTACAATTTTCATTTGATAATTGTTTTGTATATAAACCTAAGAATAATAAATATAATTCTGGATTATAATTTTTAGTTTTATCAATCCAACCATAAAAATCAATATTTAATGTAAATAAAGATATTTCAAATTCATTCATCATTAATTTTTTAATTATTGATATTATTTTATTTGAAAAGTTTTCTAAAACTCTTAATTCATTTGGTAAATTTTTTGTTTCTTTTATAAAAAAAATCATCATTGAAACACATTTAGAATTAAAAGTATTATTTAAATAATTATGATATTCTGTTTCATATTTTTCTATTATATTTGAATTATTTTTCTTTTCTGTTTTTGAATATTGTTTATTACCATATGAATAATATACTTCTTTCATTATTCCTTTTTTTACTTTTTCTATATCAATTCCTCTTAAGATAATTGCTTTTTTTTGATGTGATGATAAATGTTTTCTATGCATTAAATTTATTTTTTTGTTTTTTTAATTTAATATAAAATAATATTTTTAAGAATCATATTTGATAAAAATAATGTAGAATACTAGTAAATTTATATAATTTACTGAATATCATTAATACTATAATATTTATAATGTCTGAAGAATTCTAATAAAAAATTTAAAAATTAATGGTTTTTATAATTTTCTTTTTTGGATTTTATTATTCTTTGGAAAAGGAATCTTAAAAAATGTGATAAAAGCATATTTATTTTTTTTTTTATTTAAGATTTTTAAATTTCATTTCATTATGTTTTTTACTTTTTCATTAGGTTTTATTAGCATTTTTATAATATATTAAAATATAATATACATATATTAAAAATATAATATCTAACCTTTTGATTATATTTATTTTTCTAATTAAATATTTTGAAAAAAAATAATTTAATTAAATTACTTACTTGCGTTTTAATAATTTTTATTTTTATTATTTTTTTAAAGAAATATTTAATGATAATACACAGAATAAAGTTTTAAATTAAAATATTATATTTCATTAAATTAAATAAACATTTTTTTAAATATTTAATCTAATAATACACATATTTAATAAATTTTATAATAAAAAATAAATAAATTAAAACAAAAATGAATAAAAAAAATTAAAAGAAAATTAAGATATATATTAATTAAATAAAAATGTTCAAATACACATATATAAATAAAATATAATAGTTTATTCTAATAAAAATATTAATTAAAAAAAATTTAATAAATTAAGATTTCAAATATTAATCAAAATAAAAATAAAAGTATTCTTAATAAATATTGTATTTTATTTTAAAAATGTCCTTTCAAAATACAAATACACTTAAAGAAGAATTAATAAGAGAAGACCATACTTTCATTTTAAGAAAAAGAAATAGAAAAAATGAAATATCATGGTCTTTTGAAGAAGAATTTTTATTTTTTGAAGCTCATTCTTTTATAGGTAATAAATGGAAACGTTATTCACAAATTATACAAAAGTAAGTTATAATATTATTTTATAATAAAATTTATTTTAGACCACCAAAAGAATTAAAAAATCATTTTCATACTTGTATAATCAAAAGTGTTCGAAAAATAATAAATAATAAATTTGATTGTGAATTAAAAGATATTATGAGATATTTTTACTCTTTTGATTATTTAATCAATATGATTAATGAATATAATAAAAATGAAAATTTCGATTTAAATGAATCAAAAAAAAAAAGAAAAAAATATAAATTTAATCCTAAACAATTAATAAAAAATAATCAATTGTCAATAGAAACAATTTCCTTATATAGAAATAAATTAGTAAATCAAATTTTATTAAATAAAACCGGAATTAGGGACTTTTTAAAATATATAAATTATATAAATAATTTTGATATATATGATGTGTCATGGTTATTTTCTGTAATTGTAAAATCAAAAATTATAAATAAATGTAAAAAAGTTTTAGAATTAGGGCTTATTACGAATAATGATATAATTAGAAAAGTTCAAAATTTTTTAGAAGATAACTCGAGTTATATATATTTTGATGAAGTGTTTTTTAGTAAAAGTTAATGATAAATTTAGTGTAAGTTTTTTTTAATATATTTAAAAATATATTTGTTGTTTATTATGTATTCTTGATTTGCAATATAATGCGTTTACGAAAATATTATAATTTTTTAATTTATTTTATATAGAATTTAATAATATTTTATCATTTAACATAAATTTTATTTAATATTGTTTGTTTGTTTTTCTTTTTTAATGAATGTTAATTATTTTAAATAGATCAAATTTAAATTTTCAATAACTTAATTAAGTTTTTAAAATAAATTTTTAAAAATAATTTATATTTATTAATAAAAAAATTAGTTTTTTTATTTAACAATTGCTAATTTATTTATTTTAAATGTTAAAAAAATAAAATATACATCATAAAAATTATTACCTTACATAAAATTATTTCAATTATAATAAATTTTATTCAAGATCTATTTCATATTTAAATTTAGAACATTAAAATCAAAATTAGGAATATTTTTAAAAATTTCATTTATTTTCCCATTTTTCGCACTTTTAATATTATCAATTAAATTAATATTAAAATCATTATCTTTATTATTATTATTTAAATTAAGATTTACATTAATATTCATATTAACATTAAAATTTTGTTTAAGATTAATAACTTTATTGTTTTTATTAAATTGATTTCTTCTATTTGATAAAGAATAAGAAAAAAAATTATTTTTCTCAGTATCATCATTATTATCATAACTATTAATTTCATCTTGAGTTTTATTATAATATCTATTTATAGAATTAGTTACATTACAATTACTTTTTGAATATTCTTCATATTTATCTTCTTCTATTATTTGTTCTGTATCAATATATTTTTTATCATATTTTCCATATTTTAAAATCTCATTGTATTTTTTTAATTTTTTCTTTAAGAAATCTAATTCATTTTTATCTTGTTCTTCAATAAATTTTAAATTACCAAATTTTTCTTTTAATTCTGATAATTTTATTGTTAATTCATTTTGAATTCGAGTTATATCTTTATTTGTATTTAAGGAAATTTCTTTTTTATCTTCTTGTATTAATTCAATTTTTTTTAATTCGTTTATTTTATCTTTTACTCTTTTTAAAAAAGAATCTATTTTTTTTATTTCATTTTCAGTTAAAAAATTTAAAGTTTCTAATTGTTCAATTTCATAATTAAAATTTAAATTTGTTGTATTTGAATATTGTTTTTCTATTATATAAAATTCATGCTATTATTAAATAAAAAATATATTTTTACTTCTTTTAATATTTGTTCTTTTTGTTGTTTTTGATTATTTAAAGAATTTGATAAAGCATGTTTAAAATCTGATAAAAATTCAATAATGAAATTATTATCATTTGATTTATTTGGTATAGAAAAGAAATTAACTTGATTTAATTTAATTAAATAAATTAAAGATTCTAAAGAAGTTTTTTGAGTTTGAAAAAAACTTTCTTCAATTGTATTATATATTATTGGTGCTGAAATTGCTTTTTTTTGTCTTTTTATATTTTTAATATTTCTTGTTATCTTTTTCATTTAATTAATAATTAAATAAAAAAAATATTTTCTTCTTTTTAAAAAATTATATATTTTATTAAATTATTTTATAAAATGAAAAATTCTTTTATATTTATTTTTGAATTGTTTATTTTAATAATTAAATATTATTTTTACTAATTTAAAAAATGAAGTCTCCTTCAAAAAATGATAAAGATAATAAAAAATCAACTGATATATCTTTAAATAATGAAAAAATAAATGAAAAAAAAAAACAAAATAATAAACTTCCATATTTTAAATATAATAATGAAAAAGAAACAAATTCAAATATTGAAGAACAAAATAAACAAAAAGATGACAAATTTTTTAACCCAATTCAAACAAATGATTATTTAAAATCAAAAATTAAAAAATTAAATAATAAAAATGATAATATTATTAATAATTTAAATAATGGGTTTTCAAATTTAAGTGAATCAGAAAATGAAAATAAACATTTATTAATAACCCAAATGAAAAAAGAATATTATGAAAAAATAAATAAAGGAAATAAAAAAAAGAGAAATAAAAATTATGAAGAAAATAAAAATCATATGATAGAAGAATTAAAATCACAGAAAAAAAAATTAAAAAATAAAATTTTAAAATTAAAAAAAAATAAAAGTTTAATAGAAAAAGAAAGTAATTTAACAATTGTTGATATAAATGTAAATAAAGATAAATTAAAAGAAATAGAATCAAAAACAATTGATATAAATGAAAAAATAAAAAAATTAGATTATGTAATAAATGATATATTACATACTGATTCAAATTTAAATAAAAAAGATAAAATAAAATTATTTTTAATTAATTTTGAAAAAGAAAAAGAAATTGCAGAAATAAGGGCAAAAAAATATTCTGAAGAATCAAAAAAAAGAAAAGCAAAAATGAAAAAAGATATTGATTCAATAATAAATAAAAGGAAAAAAGAAATTGATTTAAAAGAAGAAGAAGAAAAAAAACAAAGTATAGAATATTTAAAAAAATTAAAAGAAAGAGATAAAGAAACAAGATTAAATATAGAAAAAATAAAAGAAGAAAAATTTAAAGGATTAAAAGTAGAAGAACATATAAAAGATAAAGTAAAGACTGATGAAAAAAATTATTTATTTAATCAATTAAAAGAAAAATTTATTCAAAAAGAAGAAGATTTAATTAAAAATGAAAATAAAAAAAGAAAATATTTAATGCGCCCTATTCCTTCTGAAGAAATAAAAGAATTTGAAATTAATTATTTAGAAAAAAAATTAAAATATCAAAAAGATTTAAAAGAAAAAAGTGAAAATTTTAAAAAAGAGTTTAATGAAAATAATTATATTCCAAATTATATTTCTCATTTTAGAGAATTATCAGAAATAAATTGTAATAAATTAAAAATTGAAAGAGAAGAAAAAAGAAAAAAAATTGAAGGTCAAATTAAAACAAAAAAAGTATATTCTGAAAGAATTTTAAATGAAAAAAAACCAAATATTAATTTAAAATTAAAAAAAGAAAGAGAAGATACAATTTTAAAATTAACTGAAAAAAAAATAATAAAAGATACTTTATATAATCATAAAAAAAATAGGATTCTTTTAATAAAAAGAGATCCAAATAAAAATTTAAAATATAATTGGGAATTAAAATTACATAATATAGATGATAATACAATAAATAAATCATTTGAAATAATAAAACCAAAAAGAATTCCTTTATCTTTATCAATATCAAGAAAAAAATTAACTTTACAAAATAATGAAAATAAACAAAAAGATTATTTAGAAGAATTAAAAAAAAAAAGAGAAGAAAAAGAAAAAAATAAAGGAAATAATGAAAGTGATAATAAAATTCAAAGATATAAATTTAATGAATCTAATTTTAATATTTATGATAAAGTTAATCATCTTAAATTAAATGCTATTAATTTATCAAAAAATGCAGAAGAGAATGAAAAATTATTAAAAAAAAAAGGAGGTATTGAAAAAAATCCTGAATTAGGAGAAAAATTTGCTTATTTATTAATTGATTCAATTGAAACTAAATTAAGTATATTAAATACAGTTGATTTGAATTAAGTTGTTTTAGGTATTATTTAGTTTTTTTGTTTTATTTTTCTTTTTATTTTAATTGTTTTTTGTTTGTTTTTTTTGAAAATAATATTATTATAAATGAAATAATTCAAAGAATTCCACCAAATTCAGTTTTAAATTTTTCTTTATATTCTGTCGTGAAATGGAATTGAGTCTCATAAATATCAACTGAATGTAAAAATAAAAACATTTAATTATATATTAATTTTTTTATAGAAAATTTATAAAATTTTTATTATATAATGAATTAATTAATATTTTTATATAATATTGATTTAAAATTTACCCAATCCCTCCATTCTCTAAAAAAAATTTATTTTTAATATTTATATTAATATTTAAATTAATAATATTTAATTAAAATAAAAAAAATTAAATTTATTATTTATTATTTTGAGAATTGTTTATTTTGTTTATCATTTCGTTTAAAACTGCATTTTGA
>Ga0256407_10007933_pt1 | contig 15762 bp, 9 predicted proteins | sample RumenRJG_04DNA_FD_193489 | JGI IMG/M metagenome (GOLD analysis project Ga0256407, IMG submission 193489) | Bovine rumen microbial communities from Lethbridge, Alberta, Canada - RJG_04 | ecosystem: Host-associated > Mammals > Digestive system > Stomach > Rumen | place: Canada: Alberta | collected...
TACGATGTGAAGACTTGAACTTCACGTCGTACACACCATTATCGCCCATCCGAAACTGCTCTATCTGCAAAGCCTTGGGCTGCCCTTTTATGATGATGAATGTGTTTGGCATTTAATTGATAATCTATAAATTGACTTTTACCGTTTTGGCTTTTTATCCTTTACGTACCACTTTGATGTCATTGTATAACGCAATCTAATTACCGGCAGCAAGTTTTTCTGCCACGAAGAAGATGTCTGTTATGTATCATATTGGCCTTCCCCTCTTACTGCCTTCGGGATCTGGATGAACATCAATCTTTGTATAGGTCTCATATGCTTTCCAAGTATCCCTTATCCTATGTTTCTCTTTATAATACTCATCTAAGAGTTTATCAACCTCCTCCATACTGATTTCACCCTCTATATTTTTTCGGGCAAGCTCCAGCAAGTAGTTGGATACCTTCAGACCGTCCACTGCCTGCAAACCAATAGCCACGCGCCAAGCCTCGGCTCGTTCCTTTTTCTGAGGTTCACCCTGACGAATATACTCGTCAAAGTTTAAGTACAGCTCCTTATCGTTATTCTCGCTCATATCATTATAACGTTTTTTTTCGTCCTTATTTCTTTGGTCCATGAATCCTGAGGGTGTTCCATGGATATCAACATGTCAGTCACCTACCCCGTGGCAACCTTAATTTTGAAAACAACGGCAAAATATCCACTTAACATAACAGGATTTCCATCTGCGCCCAGTATAGGGCGCAGGTGTTTCAACTGCTCAAAGTCGTCTGCTGCAGCCTTTTTAGCTTCTATATAATCAGATATCAGTGGATAATCTTTCATATTAAATATGATTTATTTGAAGATGTATTGCAATACTACAAGTATTATTATTCCAGCAACAATTAACCAACGGTTAATGTTTGCCGATTTTAATGTTTCTGTCTTAGAGTTCTGTATTGCACTAATTACTTCATCCTTAGCCTTATTAATTGTGATGGTGATGCTGTTTGTTGATGAATGTACCAATATGTCAATGTTTTGACATATGGTCGTCAAACTGGCGACATTACTTGCCAGAGCGTCTGTTTTACCGCTAACGCCATCAATTTTTTCATTCGTTTGATTCAGAATTTCAGATAGCGACTGCTCGGAATGTGCTATGGCTTGCAAGACCGCCACTTTGCTGTTCTCTATCTTTTCATTGAGACCAGAGACTTTAGTTTTCAGATCTTCCAATGTGGCATCCTGCTCGTCTTGTGAGTCTTTAAGTTCCTTCAAAATCTCATTAAGAGCGCTTTTGACGTTTTCAATTTCTTCAGTTGCTTTCTTGATTTGTTCGCGCAAAGCAACCAATTCAGTAACTCTTTCTGCAAGCTTGTCATTCTGCTCGGTAAACTTCTCTAGTGTTTTGTCTGTATCTTTCTTGAAGTCCGATGAAGCCTTATTGACATCTACTTTGAATGCAGAAATAATATCAGTACAGGTCTGCTTTATACTTGCTATTGCAGTCCCAAATACACCATGGAACTCAGATTCCCTACCTCTTAAAGAAGATTCCCATTCTTCAAGGCTGGCAGCTAGATTCTTTACCGCTGCCACATATTGCGTAACCATCTTCAAAAGATTGTTACTTGCATTAACTGATTGCAATACTTGCGACCTAGCGGAATCAAGTTCACTTAAATTCTTCTCAAGCCTTTCTAAGGCAGAATTTATGTCATGTGCCATAATTATATAGTTTTAAATTGTTTCGTCTGAATCGTTTGAATTCGTCCTATTATCTGTTTTTATATTATTGTCGAGGAATCTGCTGGTAATATCATCCAACTTTTTACCATGTATAAAGAGCATTACGGCATCCTCTCCTTTTTCAATGATATTTTCCCTTATGTAAGAATCATCTTGATGGACTTTTGCGGCTACGCACTCATTGAAGTGAGCCAGATTTTTCCATACTTCTTCATGGTCTTTGTCATAGAGTGCTATGAAACCATCAATATATCCATTGAAAGCATTTGACTTCAATGTTTCATTGGTTCCCGTTCCCAAGAATGTAATACAGTATGTAAGCAAGAGTTGTAAAGCGGCATTGTCAGGATGCGCTCTCAAACATAGCAGTGTAGCACCATAGAGGTGTTTAACGTTGTCTATTTCGCTTCCGGAACCATCGTTGCTAATGACGTCAATGTACTTCCTAACTACATCATAGCCATCACGACCTTGCAGGTCCGTGTCCTCAGTTAACGAATAGTCTTTTCCATTCACCTGATAACCCATTCGGGCATACTTTGAATTGAAATAGAGGTGGATAAATTCCTTAAGCCATGTATCATTATGAGTTCTTTCCCTTTCTGAAATACTGTCTTCACAGGCAATACGCATATCCTCAATGGCACGGAAACGCTTCTTCTCCAGGTTCTCATAAACAAAGCCAGTCAAATAGCCCAAGCACTTGTCAAGATAGTTGCGACCTCTTTGTTCATCGATTTTGTCTACACGCATTTGTGCCTGCTCCAATGAATAGTACTTACGGAAGAAATTCAGCATATACTGTTTAAACTCCTCATTTGGTCGATTCTTAATCCTCAGTTCATAAGTCTGAGAAAGATAATCAATGGTAACATCTTCAACCAAACCAATACAGCACATGCGGTAAATAGCCTTGTCCGTGTCATCTTTATCTCTCTTCTTGCAGAACAGGAAACGTAGTCTGCGATAGGTCGCCTCGTCAGCATGATAGCGGAGCCATCTGGTATCACCAGAGCATTTGGCAACCTTTGAAATCAGGTCTTCAAAGTCACCAATCTTATTAAGAGCCAGTTTCCCGTATCGGTCTTCGTTTATGTCATTCCAGCCCTTAGACTGTGCTATTTGTGATATTTCTGTCTTTATATTCCGTTCAAAATCCTCAGGGTCTTGCTGAACTTGATTTTCCCATGATACTGTCACAAAAACATAGCCATCATCATCAGCCTGAGCCATTGCACTATAGATGCCTTCTGTTATATCATCAACACCTTCAACTGGTCGAAGCAATGCCGCAGCAGAATGATCTTCATACGTTTCCAATATCTCAATGAGTTTTTGTGAGATATACTGACATGTATTATAATCAAACTCCACATAATTGTATGTGGGACGAAGGTTGTCTAATATAATATAACCATATCGATTTCTGTTCTCTTCCTCAGAGTAAATGGTAATCGAGTTCCTTGTCCTATTTACTTTCAGGCAGACATCATTGTTACCAGTCTCTTCTCTGAGCCTTCCTTGAACCTCCAATGCATAACTGGGCTTAACATTTAGTATTCTATCGGTCATTTCCGATAAGATTACCTTTTCTTTATAAAGACCCCTGAAAGAATTATTGTGGAACCACAGGTCAATATTCTTATCGACATTCTCCAAGAATCCATGGGTCCTAATGATATTCAGCAGAGCATTTGTCTGTTCCTCTGTTGCATTGTTATGTCTGCATAATTCGGGAAAATCCTGAATAAGGACATATTTGGTAACATACCTTTCAAGCCATACGGGATCATCCTCTGTTCCCATATAATAACGCATGTCATTTATCTTGTCAGCGGTTAGATGTATAAATTCCGTTGGTTCATACAAGATATATGATATAGCATTTTTACGGTCACGACCAGCACGACCTGCCTCCTGAACATAACTCTCTATTGATGACGGATGGTTGAAGTTGACCGTAAAACGGATATTTGGCTTGTCTATACCCATTCCAAAGGCTTTGGTGGCCACCATCAGGTTCTGGCGATTGTCATTGAACAACTTCATATCACCTAATGGCTTATCACCTCCGATAAAAGTACCAATCTCTAAGAAATCTTTGCTGCGTAAAGCAGTTGAAATACCACTTCTCGTTCCCCAGACATTATCTTGTACACCAAATGTGCCATGAGCATGTGGGCAGAATATAATGCCTGCGTTTTGATACAGATTGTTATTATCTGGTAGGTAGAAATAATCTGACTGATAACCTGGGATAACGCATGAGGCATTTATTTCATTTAGAGACTGTATGTCTGATGGGACTTCATTCAGGATGCTAAACAAAACTTGTTTTTTTGTTTCTGCGACAACACCTTGCAAGTCCCAATCTGAAGTAGCTTTAAGAACATAACTCTGCGCAGGGTCTCTTAATTCATCAAAGTCAGACGTGACATTAATGATACGGTATGTAAGTTCTGGACGTGTATCACTCTCTGGACGAACAATCGTTTCACTGTCTATCGTAAGATTTCCTCCCAAGGTCAGTTCTCTCTCCACATCTGCAAGAACATCAAAGGATGCGGTTGCTGTAAGGCCTATGATTGACAGGGGGCGACCTGACCTCGTTTTCATATAGTTAATCATGTTCCGTCCTAAATGAAGATATGAGGGACGGAAATCATGTCCCCATTCTGAAACGCAATGAACCTCATCTATTACACCATAAGAGAAATAGATGTGGTTCTTTTCTGTCATGGTTATCAGGCTGTCCCTGAAGTTTTCCATCATATAGCGCTCAGGAGAAAGCAATACCATTAATGCTGCACCATTTTGTAGAAGGTTCAGCTTCTTGGCTTTTTCCTTCGCATCCATTCCGCTATGAACACATTCACATGCATCAATACGGGCATCGCGAAGCCCTCGGACTTGGTCTACCATCAAAGATACCAGTGGATCTACTATAATAGAAACTCCTGGTTGTAAAAGACAGGACAATTGGTAAGTCAAAGATTTACCGCCGCCAGTTGGCAAGAGACCTATTGTCGTTTTGTCTGCTAAAGTGTGGCTAAGTATTGGTAATTGCCCAGGACGGAATGAAGGCTTACGGAAAATATCTCGTAAGAAATACGTCAGTATATCTTCACGCTCCTTAATATTCTTATATGCACCTGTACCATCTTTAATAACAAGAGCAGGATATTGTATGGTTTCAGCAGAGCAAATTGTTCTTTCTCGCTTTTGATAATGCGAGGAACGGATAAGATAAAAAGCCTTAGCGCTTACAGCAAGTGGCAACGCATCGATGTTGTCACGGAGCAACATCGAAATGTCAATGCACAGGTCGTAGGTGCTTGAAGGAATGTCGCACACTGTTTTTTTCTGTAAATGCAATGGCGAATTCTTAAATTCATCGCTAGAAACAATAGTCAAATGAATCTCTGGCAGTTCTGCAGGGGAATTGGCCAATTTGCACAAATGCATATACTTGTCCTTTAAGTCTTCTATTGCAATGGCTGCACAGGGTACATCCCTTTCTATAACAACGATATTCCATTCCTCTGCATTAACATCTAATGCCGATGACATCATTGCTTCTACCAGTATTCTCTCAATTCGAGCGATTGCAAGAGGGGCAAGAACAATCTGAAGGGTATCATTCCATTGGCCAGACAACGTTTTTTTATAATTCTTTTTCAACATTGTGAGGAACTTGCTTGCTGAGGCTTCTTTCTCCCAGTTAGCAATGAAATCGTTATTATGTATCTGGTCTATGCGATAAGTATCCCAACCACCATTGAGGGACATCCTGTCTCTGCGCTCATCTCTGAGCCTTTGGAATAGATTGGAATGATACTGCTTACCATCTAACTCCAAGATAAAACCTGTTTTCGAATCCCCGTAGGGAATTTCCAAAGCGAAATCAACACGCTGTTCCTTACTGAATTTCCTATCTGGTATATTGACTATAGAGGAAAGAGGACGCTGGGGTTCCAATATCTGTATGAGATATTCGCTTCCTGCGCCTTTAAGATATCTTTCGATAAAAGCTTTCTCGAAACTGCTTTCCAACATGTCGCAATTGTAAGATTCTATGTCAAACCTCGGGTCAATGACATGTAAAGCTTCGTTGATTTCATCTTTAGATATAACATGATTTGAAGAGAACCTGATACTGGCACCTTCTTCTATTCTTTTTGAGAGATTGAAATGCTTAGAAAACAGTTCCTCAATGGAAATAGGAGCCTTCGTGGGCAAGCCTCTAGATATGATGTTTGCAAGAACAGCAAGTATAGAATCGCAATCAGTATTATTGTCTAATGGGATATTTGATTTGACATCGAAAGACGACAATGAATGATACAATCCCTCCGTTTCGCCCTCAATATCCGTGTTCTTATATTCTTCCTCAACGGCATCCAGAATGTAACCAGCAAAGAATTGCTGTTTCTTGTGAGACTCCTCAATACGCTTTCTGATATCTTCAACCGTTTCAATACGCTGGAAGTTTTTGAAGAATACTCGAAGAGAGATTGTCCAGTCATTTTGCCATGCCCCTCTGTCCTTATTGACAACAGCAAACATCGTGTCAGGATCTGTTGCGGCAATAAACTCATCAACTCGTTTATTGTTGCTGTAATACGGCCCTACGCAAATAAAATAGTTATCGCCAGTAAATGATTGCTGGAAGAAGTGAATGAACTTTGCCAGGTCAAAAGCGTCAACGTCAAGGATGTTACTAAAGAGATGAATCTTTAGGAATGCCGATGGTGTAATATCCTCTGTATTCAGAGGGTCAAACTCTTTAACGACAGTGTTGACCGTATAATTACCATAACAAGAAATGACTTTTGACGCTCTGTCAACAGCTGCAGCAGATGGTTCCATTAAATTGATTGAACGTATGTCTGCTGCAATTCTATTGGCTTTCAGAAAATCAAGCAAACAGACTGTGGCAGTACCCTGTCCGCAGCCCCAATCATAGATTTCTACAGGTGAGCCAAAAAGATCCAATGGATTCTGTATGCAATTGAATGCAGCATCAAGTTTGGCCTTGTGCATCTTACCAAAACTACGCAGATACATGTTCAGATGATCATCATCGTCTAATATACCCGTTCCACGTTTAAGGTCATTATATAGCTTATCCAGCTTCATTTTGTCAGTAGGAAGTAGGGACATGGCTACATTTCTCATTCCGGTGAATGAGATTTGACCTCTTTGTCTGAATATATTTATGAAGTTTGGCATACAATACTGTTTCTAGTTGGATAACTACTTGCTGCAATATATATCGTAACAGAATTCTAGCATTCTCTCTTTATAGTTTAGTACATAGGAGAAGAAAGTGTCTTCACTCTTAATGACCTTGATATAAGGAGATATGATTCGCTTAAACACTTTGAAAGAGTTTAATTTCTTATCACATTCAGAATGTTGTATGAAGAAAACATACCTATTGAGCGGATGGCTTTTCATTATTTCACAAATCTGAATCGCCAGACGCTCCGTGAACTGTGAAGATACGTTTGAGAAGAAATATGACATGTTGAAAATAACCAGTGATGGCAGTTCAGAGCATCCTTCCCAATATGATGCGTCTAACTCATTGAAGGAATTATACATCTGACAATTGATTTCCCCATTGAAGACATCATCTAATAAAGTCCTGGCCATTCGTTTCATTTCAGTAGAAACATCAATTCCTGTATAGACTATGTTGGGGGCAGCGTCTTTAAAGATTTCTGCAAACACAATACCGCAAGTGGCTGGGCCACAACCGATATCTATCATCTGTACTCGTTGATTCACTGAAGTAATCTGTGCATTCAACCAATCCTTATAGCTTGTATAGATGTTACGACTACTACAATAGTGCTGTCGCATAATGTAATAACAGTAAATCAGTACCTGCCGTTCTGGCGACATCTGTTGATCAAACAATCGAAGCTGATTGGAGAAATTAATTCTTCCATAACCGATAGCATTAAGATTTGTACCCATATCATGTCCAAATACCAGCGAAGGCCATTCATCGCCAGAACCGTCTTTGATTGGCTGGAGGATATATTTGTTGAATGCATCATTGAACTTTTCTGTAACTGTAAATGTTGCTTTACTAAGGTCAAGCTCCTCGGAATCATACTGTGGTACATCAAAATTGCCTTTGACAAAGTCCTCTTTCTTGATACGGAAGAAGCCATGTTTACTCCGTACGAACTCCATCAGTTTGAAGAACGTAAAGTTATTGGAAAGTAACTCCACGCTACCAAACATCACCAAATGTTCCTCAGCACGAGTCATGGCGACATTCAGCTTTCGGTCAACTATACTACCATCTATTTCGTCTTCAAAAACATTATTCGTAAGAAAACTGAGCTGGTAATATTTTTGAACGGTGAATCCATATACGATATACTTCCTCTGGGAGCCTTGATATCGCTCCACGGTATCTATCGTAATATCGTGTAATAACTCTATCCTGTAATAGTCAATAGCCTTACGAACTGTTGTAATCTGGTTTCTATATGGAACAATTACACCAACGGTTCTATTTACATCGAACCCATTCGATTTCTCTATTTCGTATATTTTCACAACTGTTGCAGCTATCATCTCTGCCTCGGTTTGGTTAACCTTATCAGATACTGAATTCTTTGGTTGCTCAGCATCAACAAAGACGATTCTACGTGTTTTTAGTAAGTCAGTGATGCCGTTCTCACCATTCCCCTTTACAGGTAAAACAACGTTCTGATGAGGTCGAGGCACTTCTTCCAACAGATTGTTGTAAAATGCATAGTTGGGGAAAATGGCGATATCATGGTGCATTCGCCCCTGCTTTTTAAGCATATCAACCACATCTCCATTATCAGCATATTTTTTTAGCAAGCGCTCAAAGAGTGACAAACGACAATCTGTTAAATGAATGCTATTCAGCAATACATCTTGCACCCGACTTACGTCTTCCGTTTGCTGTACGACGGCAGGTAATTGCTTGTGATCACCGATGAGCACAAATTTCTTGATGGCAGGTATATTTTCCTTCTGAGCACTAAGCAAACCTATCAAATGAGGCTCCAGAATTTGAGATGCTTCGTCTATAACTGCAAGGGTAAATTGTTTCAGTTGGAATAAGGCAATATTGCTATTCATAGCAGTAGTGGTTCCTACAAATACCTTTGTCTGAAGTAGATCATTTTTAAGGTTAGCCAAATTGTTGCTCTGTTCGACCCTCGTACTGAGCAAGTTCCCCCGATAGCTGTCACCACAACTGTATTCTCCTCCAATTCGGATAAAGTCAATTCCTTCTTCAGCTAACTTGCTGCAGATTTCGTCAACAGCTCTATTCGTATATGACAAAAGCAGAATGCTAGCATCTGGCTCCAACAATTCTTCCTTGACGGTATTAAGAAGGCCAAAAGATGTTTTTCCGGTTCCAGGAGGACCAATAATTAAGAATAGTTCCTTAGCTCTCTTCACCTTTAACATCAGGTCGTCAAATTCTCCATAGCTGCCTTTTAAAGAGATTGTTCTATCTGTTTCAGGTCCCCTCTGCAGCAATAGCAAATCACGTCTTTCCTTTGGAGCCATAAGGAAGGCTTGCATCCCTTTGTATAGCGAACTGTATGATGATTCCATAAAATCGTGCTCAATGGCCCACGAATTATTCATTTGGGCTAAGAATACACGATTATCCGATTGTGCCGCTCTTAGTGTAAGTTTGATGGTGTCTGTCCCGATACTTTCTATTGTACAACGGTGTACCATAGTCTTGCGAGCATCTGGTTCCTTTCCTTTAGTGTAGGGATATAGAATGACAATGTCACCAACTCGGAAGTTTGACATATCATTATCTTCATTCTCAGAGAATCCCAATTCTACGCTATTGATTCGCCCAGTTGTATCTCTATTGGGTGATAACAGTTTTAAATTGTCGTAGATGTTTCCTGCTTGAAGCTTCTCTTCCAGAGAGTTATGCCAAGTAGCTGCAAAACCAGAACTTTCTTTGGTCTTATTTCCCAGCTTCGACATTACATGTTCATTAGAAATGAATGTCAGAAAACGAAAATAATACGCCTTTTCCAAATCCGATGCTTGCTGTATTGGATCAAGAACGGAAGCTATCTGTGGACGTTGATAGTCTGTCCATAGTCTGTTGTCAGCCCCTTTCTTATTCAGTTTTTCAGGTGTAAGTCCATCAAGGATTCTGTAGCCACTGGGTTGTGTATAAAGCATTTCAGTCCATGCCAATCCATTTCTAACTTTGATGGCGTTAAAGATAAGTTCTGGTGCAAAACCGAGACCATGCAAACTCTCAGTATATTTAGAATATAGGAGGAACGCATACAACTTTTTTCCATTACGTTCGTATGCTTCACTATAATTATATCTGATTAGAGCCATGTAAAGGAGCATTTGTATATAGTGCTCATCAGTATGCCTTGGCGTTACAAAGTTATCATACGGAAATCCTCCTTTACCGGATTTCTGCTCCATGAGAACTTTATAATCTAATTGAAGGTAGTCCATACGCCCTTGTAATCCTAGCATTTCAGAGAAGAAAGAAGGCTCCACAATACCATCACTCAAATTGAACTGATCCACTTTTTGAGGCAATGAAACATGAATTGCCTGGGCAATATTCTGTTTCTGTTTTTGGGCATCCTGATGAAATTGGGCACTAACGTTGGCAGTCAATAGGCCAATGGCATTCCCTTTGAAGAATTCCTTGACGCTCTCAGAATATGGGCGAGTATTGGGTAATTGATGAATGGACTCATCCAATAATTGCCCGGCTAAGTTTCCTAAAACTATTGCTTCTGTTGTTTTTTGCGGCTCTAACTTCTTTATCAAGTCTACAAAAGGAGAATCCGCATAGTTGGTAAAACAATGGGCGACTGTAGATATGTTCACCAAATAATCTGGTTCAAATATGGTCAGTTCTGGATATATTACACCATCATCCTCTCTTGGACGAACAAGATTGAGCTGGGCATCCTTGTAGAACATGTCTTTCAAATAGGTCCAGTCATAGTCATAGAACTTATTCCCATGTGCATAACAAACCTTTGTGAGCTCGCCATCATTGGTGTCTTCTGTCCTAACATAAACATATTCGTCATCCCAACACTCGACGATACATCTCATACATTCTCCAACGAGCAACGGAGTGTAAGTTGGTATCTTTTCTGTCGGGAAAAGTTCTATCAGCTGGGCAGGAATGTCTGTCTTATATATGAATGCTATAAACAGGCATAGGTTCTTTAGGTCAAACAGACAAAACTTCTGTAAATCTTCTTCTGTCAGTTCATAACGTTTTCTCAGTCGTACACGAGTATCATTCGTTGTCTTTATCAACCTCTTTGATGCACCATACTCTTTTAACAAATAGTCAGTTTTGGCAAAATCGCCGCCAAAATTAATACGTGCTCCACTTGTTTTTTGGTTCAAGCATTTTTTGAAAACCATGTTCATCGCATTATACGTCTTGCGATAATTAGGTATCTGACTGATGGCTGTTTCCAATTCATCAAAGAAATTGGTAGATGCTTCAGGCTCATATGTCTCATTGATAGGGGCTTTGTTTCCTCTGTCGGATTTCATGGAGAACTCACCTAGCTTTAGTTTTTCTGGTATAGAAGCGACAAAGTCTGCTGACATCGCACTAGTCTTTAGACCATTCAGAATGTTAGACAGGTGTTGGTTGTCACATACAGTGAGCCATGTTGTCACTGTATCTGATAGACCCGTGGTATCGATGTCCGCGTCTTGCCAGAAGATAATGGCAGCACTAATCATTTGGGGCTGAACTCCCAATAGTTTGTTAAGCCCTTTAGTTACTCGGCTTTTGCTCAACCTTATTTGATCAAAAGGCGTTTTCTCACGGGTCCCTCCCTCAATAATCATATTGTTAGAAGTCCATGAGCCATTTTCTCGAGCAATAATATGACCACCCCAGTTTTTGAATTCTAATATACGTATACCACCTGCAGTAATAAGAAGTGCGTCTAACTCTACACCTTCAATGTTGTAATTACCAACAAGAATGCACTCTTCAGAAGAATCACCATACTTTTGCTGCAGCAACTGGCGTATGGACTCAAATTGCTTAGTCTCTGCAATATGATTATATTCTGATATTTTAAAAATCTGTAGTGCCATATTATTTCCCTGTTATAGTTTCAGATAACTTATTTTCCTGGTGACGTTTCCAATTCTGCAATGCTAATTCTTTTGTGGCATTAGCATAGCAGTATTCGCAAAGATGTGGGCAGGTGTTGTATTCACCAATATCTTTAGAGACCATGCATTCACAGAACGGACGTTGTCCTTGATCTTTCTTATGCTTACTGATAAAGTAATGATTATGAGGAAGGATAATTGCTCCTTCAGGCAACTCTGGCTCGCCAAACAGGGTCGGTGCTGGAACATCTTCTATCTTCACCTTCATGAATTCCATCAGCTTCTTGTCATCCCATGCAAGGCGGGTGATAAGGTCGCCATCTATACAGCGGTTGTGCTGGATACCATATTTCGAGATGTCGAACTTTTCACCACATGTGGCCAGCTGGAAGTTCCAGCCTCGTTCACGATTCATGGCGGACAGTCTGTCAGCAAAGATTTCCATTTGCTTTGTATCCCATTCATGATATGGAATGCCATTCGCTTCAAGGTTATGCTTAACTTTTCTATACGTGCCAATATCAGCATAACTGAATACCAGCTTCTCAGTATAATCTTTCAGCTGGTCACCAATGTTTTGAACTTTCTGAAGCAAATCGTCAACAGATATGTTATCCGTCAAAATCATTGGATCGAACCGCCATATAACTGCGCCCTTGCCCAATTGTTCAACTAATAGTTTGAATGTCTCTATACGTGAAGCAAGGGAAGGAACCTTTTCCAACTTCTCCTGCTCATAGTCGTTTAGAGTATATTGAATGTAGCACTTAATGTTACGTTCTTTGAGGATATGTAGATATGGCAACAATGGCCGAGGATTCTTCGACCAGAATACGATGAAACGTGTATTCTCATACGAGACATACGACTTAACACCGTTGAAAGGATTCGTCCATGCTGAATAGCCTTTCTCCAAACGATGGAAAAACCAATCAGCATAGAAAGCTGGAATGTCAGTGCTTCTACTTGCAGAAACAATGATGGGAGACTGTGCTTTCACAGACTGTCCATTTATCATTATTTCGGTATATTTCCATGTTGCCATATCTTGATTATTCTTTATAGAAACTTAATGGTTACAATTCCCAGATAGTTTTTGCAATATGAGAGTACAAAACACATCTTTGCTCTATATCGTTTGCAAAAATACTCACTTGTCATACACATTCTTCTTCGAGGCATCTCCGAGCCTTCTTCGAAGGCATAAGCTTGTATTGCCCGATGCTCGTTCTATATTACATTCGCAGAAGTTCATTGACATTAACTTCAAGACATCTGGCAACCTCTATCAAATTTTCCAAATTGGGTTGTGTGCTGTTGGTACACCATTTGGACACCGTGGCTTGGTCAACGCCTATTTGCTCGGCCAACCACTTATTGGTGCGCTTCTTCTCTGCAAGCACTACTTTTAGACGATTTAAGTCTTTACCTTCCATGTTACACATTATTATAATATAGGTTACAAAGATAACGTTTTTTCAGCAGAAAATATCAAGTTTTGCTAAAAACATGAGCAAACAGGCAAAAATATTGGTCTTTTAACAAATTCTGAAAGCGAGAATAGCAAAATGTCCCACCAGACTGACTAATGGAGTACTGTTTTCGCACCAAAAGAATCAAAAACAAGGGTCAAGCTTCAAATATTTTATAAAATGTTTGTTATATTAAACATTTTTATTTAACTTTGCGCCCAATAAGATACAATTATGGGAAAGAATACATTTGGTAAAACGATGCCAAGGGCATTGAGCCAGAACCTGAAGATTATGGGCGAGCAAATCATGTTGGCCCGCAAGCGTAGACATTTGTCTATGCAGGACATTGCAGACAGAGCTACTGTGACACGCCTGACTGTCTCAAAGGTAGAACATGGCGACCCAACGGTTTCCATGGGCATCTATGCGCGCGTTCTCTTTGCACTTAATCTGGAAAAGGATATCACCCTGTTGGCTGCTGACGATGCTCTTGGCAGACAACTTCAGGATGCAGAATTACTCAGAAAATGAAAAGGATTACAGTTTACGCAGATTTTGACTTCCTAACCTCTCCCGAAGAGATTGGAATATTAGGCTACGAACACGTTCGCGGTAAGGACCATTTTGTTTTTGAATACTCGCGCGAATGGCTGAAACAGCATGGTGGCCTCCTGCTGAGCGGTGACCTGATGAATGTCCCTTCGTTGCAGCATCCTCGTGGTAATGATAATGTATTCGGCTTTGTCAAGGATTCCTTCCCCGATCGCTGGGGACGTTTGTTGCTTGACCGCAGAGAACGATTGACTGCCCAACAAGAAGGCAGACCAAAACGTATGCTCACTAATTTCGATTATCTCATTGGTATCGAGGACTTCACCCGTATGGGTGGCATACGTTACAAAGAGGAAGATGGCGATGACTATATCAATGCGAGTGCAAAATACCTTGTTCCCCCGATTGAGAGTCTTCGTGCCCTGTGCGATGCATGCCATGAGATTGAGTTGGCAGAGGAACGCAATGAATTGCCGGAACAGCGTTGGCTCGACCAATTGATTGACCCAGGAACCTCACTCGGTGGTGCTCGCCCCAAGGCCAACGTGGTTGATACTGACGGTAAACTGTACGTGGCAAAGTTCCCTTCTAAAAAGGATCTGGAGAATACTGAGCTTATTGAACACTTCTCACATCAGCTTGCGGCCAAGGCTGGCATCAACGTGGCAAAGACGCGCACCATCAAGATTTCAAAGGACCGTGACCTGCTTCTTTCAGAACGCTTCGATAGAACAGCAGAAGGCCGTCGCATACACTTTGCTTCTGCTATGTCGTTGCTTGGTTTTGATGATGGAGCTGGCAGCAGCACAGGAAACGGCTATCTTGACATCGTTGATTTAATTCTTCGTGGGTGTACCGATGTGCGTCAGAATCTCCGTGAGCTCTATCGCCGAGTGGCATATAACGTCATGTTTGGCAACACCGACGACCACTTCCGCAATCACGGTTTCCTGCTAACTCAGAAAGGCTGGACACTCTCTCCAGCATACGATATCAATCCAGGAGCAAAGTCACATCAATGTTTGCTCATAGACTCATACACTGAAGAATCGGACATCAACGCTCTGCTCTCTGCAAGCGAGAGCTACATGCTTGAACGCCAAGAAGCATCAGAAATTATCGAAGAGGTTCGTGCCGCCATCAAAGACTGGCGCAAAACCGCTACCGAACTGCAAATACCCATCAAACTGTTAGAATCATATTCCATTCGTTGGGATGAATTATAAAAAAGATAGCGCATTCTGCACGTTTTTCGTGAAAAATGTGTAACTTTGAGGCAGAATTGAAATATGTAGCGAACAATGAGAAACTCGTTGATATCCAGTGGGATAATACATTCTAGCGAGCATTTCTCAAGTCGAACAAAAAGGCGCGGTACAAGTTGAACCGTCAAAGTGCTTATTTTCAAGTATTTGCACTTTCACTTACTTTCGAAAAGACTTTCGAAAATTAGCTTTGTACCGATTAAAGCCGTAGAACGCCGATATTACGTGGATTGCCGTTGGTGCGTGGGAAAGTAATGAAAAAGCCGCCGATAGTCACGAAAGATTATCAGCGGCAGATGCAAAAGAGGAACAATTACCAGGCTGCGTCGAGCACTTCGCCGACCTCAGCGAAGAGATTGTATCAGACGCACTTTCCTGCGATTGTCTGACGGCCTTACGGCGAAGTGGAGCCAGTAGCCGCCCTTGGGCGAGCGTTCGATGAGGAGTTCATCGAAGTCCTCGCGGCTCTCATCGCTGATGTCGAGCAGGATGACGGAATATCGGAGGGCTTGCTCCATGCCTGCGACACAAATGTCTGCGGCGCAGCCTGTCAGGTGGTTTGAGCCTTTGGC
>Ga0256407_10007934_pt1 | contig 15761 bp, 5 predicted proteins | sample RumenRJG_04DNA_FD_193489 | JGI IMG/M metagenome (GOLD analysis project Ga0256407, IMG submission 193489) | Bovine rumen microbial communities from Lethbridge, Alberta, Canada - RJG_04 | ecosystem: Host-associated > Mammals > Digestive system > Stomach > Rumen | place: Canada: Alberta | collected...
TTTGGGATGTTGCAGCTCACATTCTCAGAACCAACAAACCTTGGCCAGCAGAATGTGTTGTGGAAGGTTATGCACAACAGTTTAATTATGCTGCTTATCGTGGTCGTGTTGGTTTGTTATGTGGTGGTCCTCCTTGTCAACCTTGGTCAATGAGTGGACGCAAACAAGGTGCTGCAGACCCACGTGATGTAATGGGATTCACGCCAACGGCTATCGCAGAATGTGAACCAGAGGCTTTCCTATTTGAGAACGTCCCAGGATTGCTGATGTCTAAAGAACATAATGCTTATGTGGCAGATTTGTTCGACCACATGTGCAAGCCCAAAGAAGGTTTGAAGTACGGATTAGCAGTAATGGTCTTTAATGCCGCTGACTTCGGAGTTCCTCAAACACGCCGACGTGTACTTATGTTTGGTGTAAAAGGAAAGTCGAACATGTTTGCCAATAAGATTCTTAGAAGAGTACATGCAGCGGCAACACATCATGACCCGAGTAAGCCTGCCATAGGTAAGCTACCTTGGGTTACATTACGCCAAGCCTTTGAGGGCATTCCTGTTACCGAACCATGGAAACAATGGAACGCAACAGAAGAAACTTTAAGAAGACTTGAAATAGAAATCCCAGCTGAAGAAGAAATAGAAGAATTTAACTCCTAAACCACAAAATAAATGGAGAATAAGAAAGAGAACCCTTTTGAGGGTAGCATAGAATTGAACTGGCCAGGAAAGCATTGCAAACTGGAGTTTGTTGATGGCAAATGGCGCCTTATCCCTTTTGGCAAGATAGAGACCAAGAGAGCTTTGCTGTTTGATAAAATTATAGGCAGCGAGGATAAAATCTTAGGTTACGTATTGAAAGGCGATGCAATGTCAGCCCTCGAAGCCTTCCGTCCTTATGCGACTAATGGCGTTCAATTCGCATATTTTGACTCGCCAAGATTAAACGTGTTCCCCTCAATAGCAGAAGCAGGATATGGTACAGCAACATGGCTCTCACTAATACAGCAAGTTGCAGGTCAGACAATTCCTCTTCTATGTAGAACTGGATTTTTCGCAGTTCACACGGATGAGGCAACTGCCCATTATGCAAGAGTGGTACTTGATGAGGTGTTCGGGCAAGCACATTACGTTGGTACATTCGCATGGCAGAAACAGTATTCTCCGCAGAACGATCTTAACGTGCCTACCGATGTGCTCGATTACATTACCGTCTATAGCAAGATGCCATCGGCAGAAGTTGATAAGATTGGCATTCTTGTTCGTCCTGATGATTTGAAAGACGATGGTGACTTCCGAGGATGTTACATAGATGGTCATAAAGGCGCTCGGTCGGGAAGTGAAGCGACAAAGTTCAAGGTAAACACCTCACCTTATCGTTGGGAGATTCTTGAAAGCAGTCTGCCAGAAGGTCGTTATCATTTCGACAAGATTCTTGGCTCTTTGTGGTTTGAGTCAGTTGAATCGGTCGGAAATTATTATGTAAAGGTAAAAGCTACCGATAAGAAAGGAAAAGAAGCTGAAGGAACTATCAATTTCAGCGTTCGAGAACAAACCTCGCTTGACGACGAGTACAAAGTTCCAAATAGAATTTGGTGGCTGCTTAAGAATGATAACGACATTGTCAAAGGTGGTGCTTTGGAGGTTGCAGAACTTCCGACCGAAGAGTTACAAGGAATCAAGGGACAAGAGTTTTCTTTGGTTTTCAAAGCAACAGGTGGAGAACCAATCACAATGAAGAGTGATTCGCCAGGTAGTGGCAGATATTGGGAATTTGGATTGAAAACCTTGATTGAAGGTGTGGCACGTGCCAAGGCATCATTCGGTAATACAGGTAATGCACTCCCATCTATCAAGAAATATTTCGACCGCGAAAATGCAAAGAAGATCCAAACCGTTATGAACTTTCTTCCTTGGTACGATTTTGGTCACACCCAGGATGCTACTCAGCATTGTAAGGCTCTAAAAGTATCTGGCATAACGGATGGGGAGATCAATATGATGGCAAAACCTCAAAAATTGATAGGCCATCTTATCTCCCTTCTTGCACCTCACGCTAACGATGTCGTAATGTCAATTGGCGATTCCAATGCAGTGTTTGCATCGGTGGCTGTCAAATTACATCGAAAGTTTGTCCACATTGTCGGTGGCACTAAAGATGATGTTGAGACGTGGGAAAACACAGCATCAAAGCGAATACTTGCAACAATGGAAGGTTATGACAACGAAGCAATAGAAGGTAATGACGCGCTTCCAGAATCAAAACCTCGAAACGGAAAGGTCGTTTTACTCAAACTCTCAGAATCCAAATTGATAGCAAACACGAAGAATGGTGACATTGAACCAGACTTCTGTCTTGATGAAGTGATTGAGGATTTCTATGCAGGCATGTCAGGCGCATACAGATGTTCTGACAACGAACATGTTTATCGAGGGCTTGACAAAAAAGTGGTTTACGTAGTTCCATGTGATGAATCGCTTGATGCCATCATGCTTGACAAGATTAAGCGTCAGTACCCCGATGAAAAGTTAATCGTAATATACGATGCATCCGAAGAAGAGTTGACAGCTCCAAAGAAAGTAATTCTGAAACGAGCACCATTTGAATTGATTTAGTTTTATGAGCAACAATAAAACCCTTGCACTTGAACGTGTAATTTCATCTATGCGTCTCCGTGTACCTCAGCAAGAGGCAATGGAGCGTTTCCACGAGATAATCAACAAAGCAGATCTTCCACTCTCAGACATGAGTATGGAGGAAGTATCCCTATTATTCAAGAACGACAATCCTGATTGGGTATTCGACCATCAAGCACCAGAATTTACCTTCCACCTTGCAACAGGTGTTGGTAAAACACGACTTATAGGCGCAATTATGGCATACCTGTTCCTGGCGAAAGAGTCATGTAACTTTGTAATCGTTTCACCACGCTCCGAAATCATTCGCAAGTTCCTTGTTGTTTGTGGAGGCGTGAAGGATTACATCTTTGTTGATCCAAGCCTTGTGGATTACCCCAACGTATTTCAGCAGACGTCTTCTGTTGTCGATTATGAACAGAACGTAATGTTTTCCGCAGGTCCTCGCATCTGGGTACTCTCTCCGCAATCTCTTACAGCAAATAATGCTCGTATGAAATTCAAGGGGCAGTTTGACACATGCAGCCCAGTAGAGTATCTTCAGCAGTTGAACGACCTTGTAATCTTTTTTGATGAGTCACATCATTTGGGACTTGATGCTGAAGAAGATTCTGTTTGGCGTGCAGAGTTGAATGCATTGAATCCTAAGATGATTATAGGTACAACTGCCTCTGTCACTGAAAACCAAAATAACATCATCTACAGCTATCCTTTGAATCGATGCTTGAACGAACACAAGTATACAAAATTCGTCCGCATGATGCCAGATAAAAAGTCTGATGTTATGAGCGATGAGGAGTACGACCATCTCACTCTTCGTTTTGCGTTGCAACAACTTGAGAACAAACAGAAGTACATCAACGATTATTGCCGCCTAAATAACATCACGGAAAAAGTCAAGGCTACCATGTTGGTTGCTTGTGAAGACATTCCACATGCAGAGGCAACAACCAAATGGCTTCAGAACTACCTCGAAAGCCGTAGTGCTGTTCTTTTGGTTCATTCACGATTGAATGAGAATGAATTTGTGCCAGCTTTGAAGAGTATAGAAAGAGCCGATTCGCCTGTCAAAGTAGTTGTAAATGTGGGAATGCTCAATGAAGGCTGGGACGTTTCCAACATCTATGTAATCGCTCCTCTTCGTGCAATGGCATCAACAACGCTTGTAACTCAGATTATGGGTAGAGGTCTGCGCCTGCCATTCGGTGAACAGGTTGGTGATGACGAGGTTGATACTCTTGACGTCCTTTGTTTCGGACGTGAGACAATGCAGGAGATTGTGACTAATCTGATAGAGAAAGGCTTTGGTACAGGCCAGAATCGTGGTATTACGGTTGATTCTTCAGTAAATCTTGCTCACCCAGAAGAAGAATTTGTGCCAAAGAAGAAAATAAATCTTGAAGTGGCAAGAGGGGAAAGAGAACTCCGCATACCTCAATTTAGGATGAATAAAGCCCAGCTTCCACTTGATCGAGTGTCTATTCCACCTTTGAAAGCACAGGAGGTACACTATTTCTTGATTAACGACCCAAAGACAATCAAACGTCTTGGAAATACGGTTCAGTTTGAACGTGATGAATTTATCAAGATGGTTACAACTGAGGTTTTGAAGCAATGTAAGTTCCTGAAGTTTGCTTTGCATTATACCAAAATAAAAGGCATGGTAGATAGATTCCTCCAAGCAAGCCGCTTTACCGAAGATATGGTCAAACTCGATCCTGCAAGAGTAATCACCCACATCAAGGATTGCCTCGACAAGCTCAACAAGCAGTTGCCTGTCAAATATGAGAAGATGAACGAGGATTTGACTATTGATTTGTGTTCAATTCAGGTAACTGTACCTGAAACCTACGAGCATCCCAATAGCAATACTATGCTTTGGACAGAATGGTCAAATAGAAAGCATAAGGGTATACCATTCGGAGGCTGGGCGCGATGCTGCTACGAAGCCATGCCATTTGATACAGGCACAGAGTACCATATTGCACACATCATTGATACTGCAGAAGAGGTAGGTTCTTGGTTCCGTAATCTTCCAGGTATCTTTACCTTGGCAACTCCAGTCGGAAACTACTCACCCGACTTTGCCATCTTCCTCTCATGTGATGACAAGAATATCCTTCTTGAAATCAAGGATGATGACCGATTTGGACGTGAGGATCAGGACGCTACGATTAAGGCAAATGCGGCTCGCGAATGGTGCAAAGCTCAGACCGAAGCTTCTGAAAAGCCGTGGGAGTATTGGCTACTTCTAGACTCCGATGCAAAAGAGTGTGAGACTTTCGATGACATTAGAGATAGTGTTGGATAAGATTTCAAAGGAGTCCTCTACTAATAGTAAAAAGAAAGGAAACATATGGCTTCCATCTTATTAGACAACTCGTGCAAAGATATGGAAAGAATAGGTTATCTATAGAGCAAAAATGACAGTTAGTCAACTTCTTTCTATCTCAAAGATTGAGGAAGACTGTATAGTGTAAATAGTTTGTTAAATCATAAAGTTAATATTTATTCAATATGATTACAGAACAACTAAAAAAACAAATCATCCAGATTGTTTCAAACTGTACTCTAAGTAGTGGCTGGGCGAAGCAAGCTGCAGTTTGTCTGAAATGTAAACGTGCAGGAATCGACTGGAAAGAATATGGATCCGCTAACCTCTTCTTTAAAGAACTAAATGATGTCTTAGACTTTGATAAGGATGAATACGGTTTACCTTTATTAAAGTTGAAAACTACATTTGTTGACTCTAACACAGAAACAAATTCTGCAATGGCGCAACAAAATACAATATTCTCTTTGGAAGATGCTAAAAAGGCATCTGATCGGGAGTTATACATTTGCCTCAAGGAAATGTGGCAGTGTGAATCATTATATTTTGAAGGTACGTTTGCCCCCAAGAAAGTGAACGAGACACTTGGTTCAGATTATATAGGTACAATAAACAAAATTAATTATCATGGGAAACAATTAGTGTTCCCATTTGGAAACAAAAAGTTTCTTTCGTTACCAGTTCCTGTTGGAACAAATGTTAAGGAAGGACTTTGTTCTTTTGGTGCTGGTCTTGCAGCAAAGTCTGTAAGAGAAAAAAAAGGCAATCCTTTTACTCTAAAACTTTTACCCAAAAGTGTACGAAATATTGATAATGATGTAGAGAAGACAAAGGCTTCGGTCGTACATGATAAAAAAAATGAGATCCTCTCGCAACTGAAAAAGGGGGATGTTATTGAATGCCGAATTGCGGAGGTCTATGATGAATATATTATCGTTCGACTGACCGAATATTTTTGTGCTGAAGTAACCTCTTTTCCAAAGAGTGTTGTTGGCTCCTTGTCTTCAGTCTTATCGATAAACGAAATTGTTTATGTTGTTGTTACAAACATAGACATTTCGAAATTGACCTTGAAATTATCTTTATTGCCAGATTATAAAAAAAGAAGGGAACAGAAGGAGGAGAACATAAACTCTCAGAAGTTCATTGATGAAGAAGTACCTAATGGTAGGTATTTTACGGCAACCATTGAATCTTTCTCTGCGAATCTTGTTGTTGTTTCAGTTAATGGATATAAAGGCTATATCCATAAATCAGACTTGTCCGTTAATACCGTTAGGCGAATTGATGATGTGGTTTTCAAAGGAGAAATCAGAAAAGTTGCATTCAAAGAATGCAAAAACGGCAAACTATATTTTAGTCTGAAAGAGTTAGAAAACGATTGTTATCCAAAAGAGCTTTACAATGCATCGTTGATAGAACTACTAGAAACAATGCATGTTAAAACAAATCATTTTATTGCTCAGTTATCACATCATAAGGTAAAAAAGGATATTGCAGCACTTTATATTTATGCTGATAAGGATGGTGGTGAACTCCTGTGTAATCCTTACACAGGCAAAAATATAGTAGCTGTAAATAAGGATGATGATGAGTCCATGTTTGAGGATGGTTTATATTACGAGATACAATTGCTTGAACCAACTGTAGAAAATGTTACAGATGCGATAAAAAATCCTTATCTGTTCTCGTTTAAAATTGTAAACCCGATACCTGTTGAGAATCCTTATCGTCGAGCAGTTGAAAAGAATTATAAAAAATTCAGAGACCCAAAGTCTAATCTTTCTCTTTCTGGATTGTTAGATGAGGTTGGAATGAATATGTATTCTAGCAGGAAACGAATGTTTTTTGAATTACTACAGAATGCAGATGATGCTTCGGCTTTGAATGGAGTTCAGATGAAGGTTGCGGTTCTTGATAATTACTTGATTATTACACATAACGGATTTGCTTTTAATCGAAATGATTTTGAGGCAATTACGTCAGCAAGCAATAGCAACAAACGACAAAATTCACAAAAAACAGGATATAAGGGAATCGGCTTTAAGTCTGTATTTACTAATTCCAAGAAAGTCTTTATTAAGACCGGTGGATTCTTTTTCGTATTCGACAAGTATTCTCCTGAATTCCAAGACTTCAAGCAATTCTACTTCAAGGCGAACAATCTAACCACAGAAGAAAGTCAAGAAGAGTTCATGGATGACAATAATTTGGAATTCCAAAATTTCAAGAAGGAGAAAAGCATACCTTGGCACCTTCTTCCTCTTTGGTGTGAACATATCCCTGAAGAGTTGATAAATACTATATTTATACCAGGTGCAGCGAATGTCGCTATTGCCTTAAACATGGATGAAGTATCAACGGAAGATTATCGCAACATAATTCTAGAGATTCTTCAAAATCCAAGGTTTATGCTCTTCTTGCGCAATACAAGAAGAATTCAATACATTGATGAATATAAAAATGTGATTAGTATCGGGAAAGTCGTTAAAGAAGGCTCCGTTACATTAAAAAATTCATTTTCCGAAGAAGACAAAACGTCAGATTTTTTAGTAGATGAAACAACTGGTGCAATCTCTATAACCGATGAAGCATTGTTAGAAAGTGAAGCACCTTTCCGTCGAGAAAAAAGCGAAGACGGAAAACGTATTTATTTTGTTGAAGACACAGAAAAGGGACCTAAAGAGCTTGATTCAATCCCAGATCGTATCGCAGCCTCCAACAAGACGGTTGTGTCTTTTGCAATTCCACTAAATGAAGATGGCAAGTATATCATTAGTTCGGGAAAAGAAAATTCCTTATATGCATATTTGCCAATGAATGAATCTAGATTTAGATTCCCTTTCTATATCAATGCGGATTTCGTTCTTTCCTCTGATCGAGAGGGAGTAAAAGACGAAAACTTGTGGAATCAGTTCTTATTTAAGAAAATCGGAGAAAAGCTTCCTTTCTGGGTGGCAAATATAGCAAGTTCAGAACAACCGAACTACTTGAATGTACTTTCATCACTTCTTGACGAAGAAGTAGAGAGTGCAAAGAATTTGTCTGCGAGATATAATGAAGGATATATAGCATCGTTATTATCTGTAAAGTATGTATTAGACTACAAAGGTGAGTTACGTTGTATTGATGAAATTGCTGTCGATAAATCCGGTCTCTCATCAATAATTGGTCAAGATCTGTTTTGTAAATTGGTAAAAACGACAAGAACACTACCACATCCAAATATAGATAGTAGCATTCTTTCAAATGAACTTTTTGCAGGATTTAAAAAGATTGACTATATTGATTCCAATACTGTTATTAAGGAAATTTCTCTTCCGCAAAACAAAAAATATATCCGAAAATGGTTTGAAACCGCTTCTCCAGAAAAAAGGCAGTCAGCTTTTGATTGGATGGGGAAAAAATACAATGACTCAAGTACCACAACTCGATACTATTTGCTTGAAAATATGCCAATAGTTAAAGTGAATAGTCATTATCTCTCTCTTAGTGAAGTTAAATCCAATAGTAATATAATATTATCAAATTCAATTTTCTCTGGTATTAGCAATACATTAGCAATTCTTGGTTTTGTATGTTCGGAAGATGTAACAAATCATGCCATAGTACGATTCGTTACATCGCAGAAAGCATGGGAAAATTACAACAAAAACATATTCTTGCAAATTGAAAGTAGAACATCAAAAACTAAGGATTTGGATGTCGAGTTAAAATATTCATTATTCAACCATTTCTCAAAGAAGGAAATCATGTCATCTATTGGCTTAACTGATCGTGATTTGTCCTATTGGCGATTGTTTAAGAATTCAAATAATGACATCTGCTCTTTGTTCAATATGATTCATGTAAGTGAAGATACTTACAAAGTACTATTAGCTGAAAATATTATAGCTGAAGACGAATATAAGGATGATATACTCGGCAAATATATCATTGCTGGTAAAGATTATTACAAGCGATTAATATATGATAACTGGTATAATTTATCAAATAATGTTGTAAAATCAGAAGAACAAGCAATTCTTCTTTATAAATTAGCGTCTACGACGTACGACTTTGCTGTATTAGAAAAATCCAAAGTGGCTCCCTTGTCTGAAATTATTAACAAGGAAGAACGATCCCTTATATGGTTGCTTAATGGTTATAAGAAACAAACAGAATGTTTTTGCAATGCAACTGTTTCTCTAAATAGTAATTATGGCGATGTTATAGCTAAAATAACTTCTTTGCAAATTCCAACAAATGAAGTGTTGAATGCTGTTGGTAAAGAACCATTTAACATAAAGTCACAAAAGCTTTCGAATGTTCTTCTATCATGTGATATACAACTTACTTGTGAAGAGATTAAGACTTTGCTCGCTTATTGCAGAGACGAAAATGATACCATATTCGATAGGTATTATATCGTTCGGGAATCAGAAAATTATTGTCTGAAAATACTCGAAAAGGGGGCAATAGTCGCATATACGACAAATTCAGAAGTTGCAAGTCTTATAACAAAATATTGTCCTCAGATACATTTGCTTCAAAACGATTTTTCTGTAAATTCTAGTATTAACTGCCTTGTCACAGGAGATGAACTTAAAAAGTACATGGTGAAATTCGTTGAGAAATTCATTATGACCAAAGATTCATTTGACAATAAGGAAGATGACCTATACAAATGGCTCTCTGCTATTTCTTCAATATCTGAGGGAGCGTCAGATTGTTTATTGGAAATTAGGAACAAACTGTATTTCAAAGAGATTGAGAATCAGGAATATCTTCTTACTTCCTTTAAGTTGCAACAAGATATTACTCTTGAAAAGAAGAAATATCCTCTTTCGAATTTGAAACCGTCAGACAATTTAATAGTTCGCTCGATCAATGTACTTATAGATAGATTGAGAAAACTTGATATTAAAGAATCTGTTATAAAAATATTGTTCAATCTTTCTGAGACAGAAGGACTTGACAAAATAATTTTTGCAGAGTTAAATAAATCCACAAACGTATTACAGAATGGTACACAGTTGGCATTTATTTTAAACTTTGCAAACAAGAATAATTGTAGTGTTCTCTGTAAACTCAAAAATAATCTTTCTGTAGCTAATACAATATGGTATTCAACAAATCATGTCTTTTTACAAAACATCCATCTTATTCCTTCTGAATATAAAGATGTAACAGACTATTTGACAGTTCCGTATTCTTCAAACAAACCAACATTCTCAATACTGGACACTATTAATGATTATTCTCATATAAAGGAAAATCTTGATGGAGATGAGAAGAAGCTACTTTTAGAGTATGTTTGCAATAAATGGGTTAAAGATAATAACATTCAATTAAGCGATGTAAACAGAAAGTATGTATGCAATGCTCTTTGTCTCGATAGCTCGAAAAATCTTTTGTCAACTTCTTATGCTTTAGAAGATGAAAGGATACCAATTGATATAAAGAACTGGATTGAATCAGATACTAACATTATAGATCAAAAGCTACGGTTTATCAAAGATGTTTTGCATATAAGTGGTGAAGAATCTGAGATTGTTTTGTTTAGAAAATTCATTTCTGGTGTTATAGATATTTCTGAGCATTCAATTGTTGATATTAAGCACTTGACAGAGAAATCACTAAAATGGATAGTTGCAAAATCCATATCTTTAGACATGGACAGGTATGATTATCTTCAGTCATCGCTTATACCTGGCTCATTTAATGATTCGATTGACATTGATTTGCTCAAATCAAAAATTAATATCACAATGCCAGAATATGAGTCAACAAAAATAAAGTATTATTCTTATGTAGGTGAGATGCCTCACGTCGTCACAATACCAAGTTGTAATAATTACAAATGTTTTTCTTACAAGAAGGGCAACGCTGTATTTGACGGTAAGGTATTGATTTACAACGATAATACCGACAAAGAACTCACTAATATTGTACTAGAAGAAGTTCTTAATAAGTATAGCGAATATTCGTCTGACGATTTCACGGAACTCTACCAGTTAGTAAGGAAGGAACATGCGGAATTTGAAACAGGAATTGACGACGGATTGCCAGAAGATTCAAGAGCAGCTTTTAGTGAACAAGCCATGGACAAAGCCATGAAATGGTTAATTGCACACAATTATGATGTATCACAAGCTGAAGGTGAATACTCTTTGTATAAGGGCGTTAAAAATAACAAAGGCATTGAAATACCTATAGTTGTAAAAAGCTGTAGATCAAAAGATAGACATTTCGAATTAAGTCCATATCAGTGGATGCATCTTATGAAGGCAAACTCTGTTCTTATGCTGTATAGGGGTGGAGATGACTTATACATTACTTCAAGGGATGAGTTATTGGAAGGAAAGGATAGAATATCACTAACCTTTGATATTCAAAACCTTGATTCTGATGATAGAATTTCTTCTTTAGCAAATACTTTGTCTGGAATGTGTTTCAAATCCGTACAATTTGATTTTGGAAAATTAAAGCCCTCTCAATATCATACCGCCGACAAACTTGAAGATTATCACTTTAATGATGCTGACTTCAGAAACTCGTCAAATGTAAGTGAAGGATTAGATGAAGATATTGATTTCTAATAATGAATACAAATCGTAATGCTCATATAGCGTTTCTTGAACAAGAATTACAGGTTCAAGTTAAAAGTTTTGAAGAAACTCTAAATACATCTGCTTCTCGACTTCTTTTAGTTGAGAATCAGATGTATGTTGCCAAGTATATAAAATTTCGAAATGATGGGGAAATGCTCCTAAAAATGTCGAATAAACATAAACTTCCACGTAAGAATGATTATTTATATGCTTTTACTGTTCCTGATTCTTATAGATCGTATAAAAATTGGGGAAATCTTACATATGGCGAACTAATTAAATTAAAAACTGCATTTTCTGAGGTGCATTGTGTTTGGTATTCAAATTCTGAAGACGAGAATTTTAGCCTAGTTGGCATGAGAGGAGTAACAGAGGAATTTAAAAAATATGTTGAGACAGTACCTGGATGTGTTATGATTTTAGGTCCACAAGTTCCTCCTTTTGAATACTTAATAAACCTCCAAAAGATAATTAAAGCAGGCATATGTATTGAGACTCCAACAGACAGCAAAAGCGACAAACTGACTTTAATTGGTGACAATGGTTTTGATATTATAAAAGAAAGTATACAAGATAACAGAGTTACAATATTGCAAGGGCCTCCTGGTACAGGTAAAACTTATCTTATTGCTCAGTTGTGCGAATACTTTTGCAATTTAGGTAAATCAGTAATGGTTACAGCCCTTACAAATCGCGCCTTAATGGAGGTCGCTTCTAAACCGATGTTAAGAGATTTGTTAAATAAAGGAAAAATTGGCAAAACAAATCTTACCTCCGATGAGAAATCAGAATTATACAATTTATCACCCATCAAAAAATTAGATCCAGTTAAAGGATATATAAAGTTATCAACATATTACTTAACTAGTGGATATTCTAAAGATTGTATATCAGAACACTATAGTAAATATGATATTGTAATAATGGATGAAGCTAGTCAAGCTTTTATGGGTATGTTTGTCGCTGCTGATCATATAGGTGACAAACATTTATGGGTAGGTGACACTAACCAAATGCCTCCAATTGTGTTATTGAATGATGAACACATTGCAAGGCATGGCTATCGTCCTTTTGTTGATGGAATGACTGAAATAGTAGCTTCAAAAAAGTTCCCAACTTTTCAACTGACTTATACATATCGACTTACACCATCATCAACGAATCTAACATCGTTATTTTATAATGGTACACTAAAGTCTAAGAATGGTGGAATGGATCTGGAACCATTACTTGTTAATATGACATTGGAAAGTGGAAATGATTCTCCGACTAACGGTATTTACTTTGCTTCAAAATTGGCGGAAGAATTAAACACTTATTATCCTAAAAGTACAATTGCAGTTTTGTCCCACAAGATAGAATCAGTAAAGTCTTTGCAAAAGATGCTTTCAAAACAATCAGTATCAGACACAAAAGTAATCGTAGAAACGGTGGCAAGAGTTCAAGGATTAACGGTTGACTATACAATCTATTTTATTCCAAAAACAGATTGTATGATTTACTCATTAGAAAAAAGGCTTTTCAATGTTGCCACTAGTCGTGCTAGAATTAGAACAATAATAGTTGCAGACTCTAATATATTGGATTACAAATACAAAAGTTCAATTGTTGAATCATATTTGAGAAATATGAAGGAAGTTGCAATTTCCGACTCAAATTATAATGATATAACAACTATTAGAAATCTTATCTGCTGATATTTGATATTGTCTCAGTAAGAATATGAAACATATTATTTTGATAGTTTCCGAATAAAAAGAAAAACCAAAGGCACATCACCCACTACGGATGGTGCGCCAATTTTAGTAGAGTGAGGTAGTTACAAGCATATTACTTGCTACGCCTCAGCTGCTTTTGCTTCTTTTCCATCATTGATGTCGTATTTTGCCCCAGAAATCCAACAAAATGAACAACAGATGATTAGAACGGCTTGCTACAATTGGTTATCTATACGGCATAGGCAGAAGTAAAAGAGTAAATTCTGAAGTCACTTCTACTTGCAGCCTTTTGCATTACCCTCCTTCTTGCGCTCATTCATATACTCCCTGTATTCTTTGACAGGTATAGGCTTGACCTCCTGGTCTGAAAACATAAGTTCTATACCTTCAAGTTCCATCATGACTTCGACATTGTCGCTGTAGTACGCATGAACATAGCAGTTGATGTTCTGCTGTTTCTGGAGGATGGCATTGTCTCGGGCCATGAAGAACAGAAGTCCGAGGCTAATCAGCCAGACTGACCATGCAATAGTCTTGAAGAACCCTCGTACATGCTTGCTGGAATAGAAGCACTTGAAGCAATACCAAGGGTACAGATATAGCGAGTTCAGCAACAAATGTCCGTTCTCATCCTTGAACTTAGGCTTTTCGTATGGAAAGAGATTCACCCGACCAAGGAGTTCACACAAACGGTCAGAGATATTCTTGTACTGGCTCTTGATGACATCGCTGTTGTGATTGAATTTGTTGATGGCATCCGTATTACGATTGGTAGCCATTTGATAGGCTTCAAAAGCAGTTGCAGGCTTACCTTCTGCCCGAAGCTTCTCTTCCTTCTCCTGTTGTGCCTTGTCACCTTCTGTCAGATGTTCCTCGACGGCATCTTTGATTGCCTGATAGACAACCTCACGAAGTGAATCCTTTTTGACATCGAGCTGGAAGTTATCCAGAGTATTCTGGACTCCGAGCAATGAACTGTAAATCGCATTGCCCTGAGTCCTCTCTATGTCAATATTTACTTCAACAGGTGTGGGCGGGTCCGTTTTAGACCTTCCCTCACGCTCTGAAGGGGGTGGCGTTTCAACACCCCCATTGCCTTCTGCACTATGCACTGGGGCATCCTGAGTGGAATCACTAACTGGCGGATTAGCTGGAGCCGAGGGCTGGGGCTTCTCAGCTGCCCCAATCTCAGCACCTTCCGCATTATCAGACTGCGTTTCTGTCAAAGGAGAATCCCCTGACAACATAGCAGACATATTTGTGCCCATGTTTGCAAGCGCATTCATTGAGTCCTTCTTGGACTTGTTTTTTGTGTGTGACATATTGTATTCTGTTTGATTTACTTACTCTATGATTAGTGCCGTCCTTTTCGTCTCGGCTGAAATTCATTTTGTTTTGCTCTCTGACGCTCACGCTCCCACCATTCATCATCGTTGCCACCGCCGCCACCAGAAGATGGCGCTATCTGATTGCCGCCAGTAGCCAGTTCAACGGCTGCTGCTGCGATGTTGGAAGCAAGATGGCTGTCCTCTTGTGGAGCGGAAGTATTGCTTATGTCAAAAGCATCATTGGGGTCTCCCCAATCCTTCTCACGCTCTTTTACAAATTCCTCGTATGACATCTCTTTGATGTTATCTGAGAAATCATCACCATAGACTGGCTCAAATGCTTGGTCATCAGACAAGCGTTCAGTCAGTTTACCCTCTGCTGGTCGGGTGTACTGACCGCCACGGTACATCCGAACATCCTCGTCATCGCTGACATCCATAACCCTCTCCAGAGCAGAGAACTTCAGGGACTGGTCGCATTTGGCACCTCCGATGGAGAATTTCTTATCGGTGATGGTGTAAACGATACCAAGTCCCTTGCCGTCTCTTGTCGGGACAATGGTAGTTTTAATGCCCTTCTTGACAAGAGCCTCGCGGAACTCCTTTAATGACTTGCACTTTCCGAGCAGAGGCATTGCGGCATCGGCAACCTGGTACTTCAACTTGTCCTTGCCTTTCAGTGCAGAGCGGTTGACGTTCTTCTTGTCCTTGGCGAAGTAGAGTCCGTATTCCTTGGTCATCTTATAACAGATACGTTGTGAACGAGTCTTGTAAAACTTCATGTCGAGCGGTTTCCCGTCATCATCGATGATGTTGAGAGCCATGTGTATGTGGTCATAGTCGTGGTCATCATGCCGGATGATGATGAGCTGCGTCTTATCCCATCCCATGCGTTTGAGGTAGTCAAGGGCAAAGGCTGTCATGAACTCGTCACTCTTTGTTCTGTGACTATCTTTCTCAGAGAAAGCCAGGGCGATGTGAAGCATCTTCTCGCTGATGGTATGATTACGGCTTGCCTGAATCTCGAAGGATGCGCAAATGGCTTCGTGACTGGCAGCACACAGCCCTTTTGCAATCAGGATGCGAGCGTCCTTCTCCTTCACGTTATCCATATAGTTGATCAGTCCAGCCGCCAGACTTCCCGTGGTTATCTTTGC
>Ga0256407_10007935_pt1 | contig 15761 bp, 9 predicted proteins | sample RumenRJG_04DNA_FD_193489 | JGI IMG/M metagenome (GOLD analysis project Ga0256407, IMG submission 193489) | Bovine rumen microbial communities from Lethbridge, Alberta, Canada - RJG_04 | ecosystem: Host-associated > Mammals > Digestive system > Stomach > Rumen | place: Canada: Alberta | collected...
CTTCGAGGCACGCTCGATGCCCTCAGAATTCTCAGATGCGAACTTCATCTTGGGAGCGGCAGCAGCCAGATCCTCAATCAGGGCCTTAGCCACCTCGTCGCGCGAAGTGATGGCAGGTGCGAAGTTCTCGGTAGCCGAAGTAGGCTCGAAAGTGAAGGGCACGTCGCCCCAGTAACACATCAACTCATAATACAGCATGGCGCGCAGCACCTTGGCCTCGCCCATCATCTGCATAATCTCAGCATTCCTCTCATCATAGACGGAGCCGTTCTTCAGGTTGTAGACGAAGTTGTTGGCATTCTCGATAGCCGTCCATGTGGCATTCCACACGCTGTTGACGGTGCTGCTGTTAGCATCGCAGTCGTAACGCTGCGGGGTATTCGACTGCTTCGACTCGCGGCTGTTGCTGACATAGTCTACGTCAGAGTTCAGAATGAGCGAGTAGGTGTAAGCCTGTCCGAAGCAGTTGCCAGCCAAGATGCTGGCATAGACACCGTTGAGGGCCTCGCCTGCATCTTTTTGTGAACTGAAGACGTCCTCGATGGAGTACTTCGACGGAGAATCCACATCCAGATAGTCGTTACAGCCCGTCAGTAAGAGTGCTCCGAGTCCACAGGTCAATATACTCTTTATTTTCATGATCGTTGTCTTCTTAGTTTTATAAATAATGTAGCGTTAGAACGTAGCGTTGATACCGAATGAGAAGGTACGGGCACGCGGATAGCGGTTGTAGTCCATCGAGGGTGTGAGACCCGACTGCACATCGACTTCGGGATCATAGCCAGAATAACCGGTGATGATGAAGAGGTTGCCGAAAGAAGCATAGGCACGCAGTTTGCTCAGATAGAGTTTCTTGACGAGATTCTTCGGCAGTGTATAGCCTATGGTGACGTCAGAGCAACGCAGGAACGAACCGTCCTCTACAAAGTAAGAGTTAATGGTGTTGGTCACCACATCGGCAGGATTCCAGCGTCCCTTAGGAGCGTTCATCGTCAGGTAGTCAGTAGTCTGGTCGAGCACGGTTGCCGACGTTGTGGTATAGTCATCGTGACTACCGAAGTCAGCCGTGTAGGCCCAACGGTTGTTACGACCAAACTCACTCAGCACGTTGGTATAGTTAGTAGCAGTACCAGAACTTGAAGACAGAGCGTATGCCGTTCCGTTATACACGTCGAAGTCGAGCATGTAGGTGAAGTTGGCATTAAAGTCGAAGTCCTTCCACTGGCCGCTCAAGCCGAAACCACCCTGCCACTTGGGGTTGGTGTTGCCAATGACCTGACGGTCCTTGTCGGTGATCTTACCGTCACCGTCGAGATCCTTGAACTTCACCTTGCCAGGCATTGAGGGATCACCGGAGGTAGAAGCACCCAGCACGTCGGTAGTCATTTCGGGCACGCCTTCCTTGAGCACCCACTTGGTCTTGTTGTTCCAAGTGTCGATGTCGAAGTCGTTGACGGAGTAGAGACCGTCGTAGACATAGCCATAGAACAGGCCTACCTCACCGCCTACCTGCAGGATGTAGTCATCCTTACCGGAAGAATAGAAGCGGTTGCTGTTGTTGTAGAGCACATCGTCGGAAGCGTTCAGTTCCTTCACCTTCATCTTGTTGTGACCCAGGGTCAGGTTGGCACTTACCACATAGTCCTTACCGCGAACGATGTCGCCGTTGATAGTAAGTTCGAAACCAGAGTTCTGCACCTTACCGATATTCTGCTGCTGGTAGGTATAACCAGAGGTCGTAGAGATGGGCGAACGATAGAGCAGGTCGCGAGTAGTATTGATATAGAACTCGGGTGTGATGCTCAGACGGCCCTTGAAGAGCGAGATATCGAAGGCCAAGTTGCGGGTGATGGTGGTCTCCCACTTGATGTCCTTGTTAGGATACTGCGAGGGTGAACTGTAGTACATCTCACCATACTGGCGCTGTTCACCAAAGCCAGGACCACCTTCAGTAGATACGGTGTAGCGATAACGCCACAGGTCGGAGTCGATATTGTTGTTACCTGCCAGACCGAAGGCAGCACGCAGTTTCAGGTTGTCAATCCACTTCACGTTCTTCATGAAGGGCTCGTCGCTGATGACCCATGCACCAGAGATTGAGGGGAACCAACCCCACTGGTTGCCAGGAGCAAACTTGGTAGAACCGTCGGCACGGAGCGTAGCCGATGCGAGGTAACGGTGCTTCCAGTTGTAACTGACCTGTCCGAAGAACGAAGCCGTACGGTCGGGAGTAGAGCGGTAGGTCTCAGAGATATAGACATCACCCAAGCCCATATTGTCGAAAGCACGCTCTGCCGAGATGGAGCGGTCGAAGTAGCGGTTCTTCTGTGTGCTCTCCTTGTACTCGGTGTTGTAGATTTCCTGACCAAGGAGGAACGAGAAGTTATGGTCTTCCTTGATGCTCATGTCGTAGGTAGCCGTGTTGGTCCAAGTGTAGGACTGAGTCGTGCGGTTCACCACCTGAGCCACAGGCTGTGAGTTGTATTTCTTACCTTCAGCCGTGAGGTAGCCCCAATAGCGCTGCTGGTCACGGAAAGAGATGGAGAAGTTACCCTCGGTACGCAGTGTCAGGCCCTCAATGGGGGTCCATGTGAGCGACATGCGGTTGTTCACGTTGTAAGAGTGACGCTTCTGCACGTTGGTGGCAATATTGTTGATGGGGTTGTTCTCGTCCCATTCAGCCAGTGCATCAGGATCTACGTTGGTGAAGTGTGTGCCATAGTTGGCAAACTGGGTGTAACCCTTGGTGGGAGCATACTTCAGCACGTCGATGATACCGCCAGTACCCACGCCATCGCCACCGGCACCATTGTCGCGACGGTAGGTCATCGTGGGGCTGTAGTTGAACTTCAGGTTCTTGCTGAGGTTGGTGCTCAACTTGAGGTTGATGTTGGTACGGCGTACGCCAGAGCCCTTGATAGTACCCTTATCGTCGGTCTGTGTGATAGACAACTTGAAGCGGGTATTGTCGCTACCGCCACCGATTGCCACATTGGCCATATAGTTAAGGGGTGACTCGTTCATCACCTCGTCCTGCCAGTCCATGTTAGGCACGGTGCTATAAACGTCGAGGTCGGCGGGGTTGCCGAAGTGCTCACGCCAGTTGCGGGCAGAAGTTGAACTGTAAGACACGCCACCCTGGGCACGGTCCCATGTATATTCTGCGAAGTCGGCAATGTTCATCAAGTCAAGTTTCTTGGCTCTGTGGGCGATGGTCAGACGACCATTGAACTCCACCTGCACCTTACCGGCCTGAGCCGACTTGGTGGTCACCACGATAACGCCATTACCACCCTTGGCACCATAGATAGCGGTCAGGGAGGCATCCTTCAATACGTCGATAGAGGCGATGTCAGAAGGTGGGATATCGTTGATGTTGGCCTGCTGGAAACCGTCAACGATATAAAGAGGCTCGTTGCTCTGGGTCACAGAGGTTGCACCACGTACGCGAATATTAATGTCTGCACCAGGCTGACCGTCGACTGTGGTTACCTGCACACCGGCAATCTTACCCTGCAGGGCCTCACCGGCTGATGACACGGGCACAGCCTCCAGTTTCTTACCCTGAATGGATCCCACGGAACCAGTCAGATCTTTACGGGCCTTGCTGACATAACCTACCACAACGACTTCTTCCATCATTGCGGCATCGTCTTCCATAACGACCTTCATGTTGCCTGACGGGGTCAATTCCTGAGCCTTCATGCCCATGTAGGTGATAACGATCTTCTTGCCGGCTGGTACCTTCAGCGTGAAGTTACCGTCGAAGTCGGTCGCTACAGCATTCTTGGAATTGCCTTTCTCCATGACGGTGGCACCGATGACGGTCTCACCCATTGAATCAAAGACCTGTCCCTTGGCCGTTGTCTGTGCCATCAACTCGGGAGGAGCGAGCACAAAAAATGCAGCCAAAAGACAAAGTTTGCACAATAGTTTCATTGCGTCCTTCATACTTTGTTTTGTTTTTGTTAGTACTATGATAATTTTATAATAAGTTTTAGTAATTCTTAAGTTCGTAGAAAATCGTTGCAAAGTTAGCAATTATTCATGAAACAGCAAAACTTTATTTCAACTATTTTTTTTAATATTGAGTTAAAACATACCTTTTGACTATATTTTACACCTCAAACAACAATTATTACACCCATCCTGCTTGACAAGGTTCCGTATTTGGACAATATAAAAAAATAAGGTACGCGTGATACTTTCTTTTTTCGCCGACATATTTGGCCGTTTAAGAATTAGTTCGTATCTTTGCAGGCGAAACAACTATTACCATTTTTATCACAATGAAAAAACTACTAATTACTCTACTATGTGCCGTGGCCCTGTTGCCGGCTATGGCAGGTAACAACAACGTGGCCCCATGGGGATGGGCAACATGCTCCGACGAGACAGGAACGGCCTACACCCTGAGCGGTGGCAACTACACTGACGCCAAGATTGTCACCCTGACAGCCCTTGGTAACGAACAGACTGACGACGCACAGATCAAACAGGCCATCGCCACGAATGACATCATCATTTTGGACGGTTCCAACGGTGATTTTATCATCAGCGAGACCATGAAACTGGGATCGACGAAGAACAAGACTATCATCGGCATCAACAACGCCCGCCTGTGCACAAAGTTCTTCCTGACCTCAGAAGACAATGCATACCTAAAACAACAGAAACTGGAGAACCTGAGCAGCACAGACCAGTATACGGGCACATTGCCTGACGATACTGAGATTACCTGTGACAAGCGCGCCTTCTTCACCAAAAAGGCCCTTATGGAACTGCAGTATCAGAAGACAGGGGCCTATACGCTGCCCAACAAGGCCGGTATATTCATCATCGAAGGCTCCAGCGAGAACATCATCATCCGTAACCTCTCGCTGATAGGTCCGGGCGCAGTAGACATCGACGGCGCAGACCTCATCACCAACCAGGGAAAGCACGTATGGATAGACCACTGCACACTGGTAGACTCGCAGGATGGTGCGCTGGACAGCAAGGTGTGCGACTGGGCTACATACACCTATAACCACTTCTACTACACCTCGCGCAGTTACTCACATGCCTACACCTGCGGCTGCGGATGGGCCGACGGAGCAATGATTCTTCACCTCACTTTCGCCTGCAACATCTGGGGCGAGGGATGTATGCGAAGACTGCCGCAGTGCGGAGACTGCTATGTACATCTCGTGAATAACTACCACAACTGCCCAGGCAACAGCGTTGGCATGACCATCAACGACAACTGCAAGGCGCTGGTGGAAAACAACTTTGCTGCAGCAGGCGTGAACAGCCCGCTGACAGGCAGTGGCACTGGCCGCAAAGTGACGGCCCGTGGCAACAACTTCAGCGCATCGTCTGTTGGCAGTGAGGTTACGGTGCCTTACCAGTACACCGCAATTGCTGCCACTGATGTTCCCGCCACGCTGACAGGCGAAGAGGGAGCCGGTGCCACACTGGGCAACGATGCAGAATACATCCTCTCCACCATTCCTACTGCAGAGCGTAGCGGCGAGACGGTATATGTCATCGTGAAGGAAGATGGGCACATCGGTGGCAGCATCACCGAGATAGACGGCATCACCGTCACCTTCGACCCTTCTGTCACCGACTGGAGAAGTGGCGGCACTGGCAACGATGCTAAAACAGTTGACGGTGTAGACCTCACTGGGTACTACACCCAGAGCGATGCGACCAACGGTGCGCCCATCATCATTGAGACCACGCAGGCAGGCACGCTTAGTATTTTTCTTGGCGGTGGTGTGGCCACCAACAAGTCTATCAACATGCAGGAAGGTGAGAACGGGCTGACTGCCACGGTCCTCAGCAGCGGAGCCACAATAGAAAATGGTGCGAAGCCTGCGACAGCCATTAACGCATGGGATGCCCTGATATATACACTTCAGGCCAACAAGACCTATAAGTTCTTCGTAGGTGGCACCAAGTGGCGCTTAGCGGCCATTCGCTATATACCTGGTGAGGATACTGGCATTAGGGGGATTGCCACTTGCCAACAGGCTAACGGCAATGTGTACAATCTGCAGGGGCAGGAGGTAAACGAGACCTATAAGGGTGTTGTCATCAAGAACGGTAAGAAAGTCGTTATGAAATAAAAAGAAAGTTTGCTTGCTTCAGACTGGCAGTTTGAAGCAAGCAAACCAAGAGAGAGCCGTAAGCAAATTCAGGTTTGCTTACGGCTCATTCGTTTAGGCTTCCGTCTCAGCCTTCTTCGGAGCAGCGGCCTTCTTGGCTGCAGGTTTCTTGGCGGCCGGTTTCTTCTCGGCGGGCTCAAGTTTCTCCAGTTTCGACTTCAGACGAGTGATCTCCTTGTCCTTCATCTCAATCTCGTCACCCTGATTACGGATGGTGGTGAGTAGAGAGTTGAGTTGCTCGTTGTCAATCTCCTCGGGATAGAGGGCGTTCACTCTGTTGATGAAGTCACCCAGGATGTTCATGTAGTTAGTGAAGGCATCGAACGGTCCGCTGTAGATGCCACGATCCAGTCCCACGTTTGAAGGCTTGGTGGTCATGAAGCGGAAATTGTTAGAAGCCTGCAGGTAATCCCAGTCCTGATTGATGCGGGGATCGTTGGCAATGAGCAGACGGTCGGCCACAGAGTAGAGTTTGTGGAAGGCCTCGCGCTGCATGGCGTTACCAAGCCAGCAGGAGCAGTCACGCTCCTCATCGACCCACGACAGGGTGTCTGGCACGTCAATGGCACCCACACTCTTCACCTTCATGCATATCTCCGTCGGCGTAGAGAAGGTGATACCCTTCTCCTTGGCACATACGGGCAGTGCATGGAGGAATTCGAGGATATTGCTGCTGAGGGGCTGGGCGATGCCCAGGGCAGAGAGTTCCATGAAGATATTAATGATCTGCTCTTCCTCTGGCAGACGGGCGATGCGGTCAATATATGCATCGGCGAAGAGAGGATAGCCCTCCCACTCAGCATTGTTGAAACGCAGAGAGATATCGTCGCTCAGTTCCACGTCGCGGAGCAGCAACTTCAGGTTGGGAGCAATGTTGCAGTTATAGACATAGTGGGGCGATTTCCAGCCGAGCACATGCTTGGCACCCTCGGTAAGCATTCCCTTGAAGCCCAGTGCAGCAATCTGTGCGCCAATGTCATCACTATAGATGAGCGACGAGTTGCGGGCTACGGTAGGTGTCTGTCCGAAGTACTCCTTGATTTTCTCCACCTGCTTCTTCATATCACGGGCAAAACTCTTCTCGTTGGCCAAAGATGACAGGCCGTGGCTGTAGGGCTCGGCGAGGAACTCCACACAACCCGTCTCGTTCAGTTCCTGCAGTTTCTCCAGTACCTGCGGGGCATGCATCTCGAGTTGTTCGATACCGGTGCCTGACAGTGAGAAGGCCACCTTGAAATACTTGCCGTTCTCCTGGATCATCTGCTGCAGCGTGTTCAGTGCTGGCATATAACTGCGAGCGGCAATGTCGCTGATGCTACGCTCGTTCTCGTAGTCATCATAATAGTAATGGTCGGTACCGATATCAAAGAAACGGTAGCGCTTCAGATGAATAATCTGATGTATCTCAAAATATAAACAAATTGTTTTCATAATTGTTAATTCTTAATTCTTAATCGCGAAGCGATAACTCTTAACTCTTAATTCTTAACTCTTAATTATCATTCTTCCCACCCCAGGGTTCTCCTGTACAGTGTGCGAATCCAACGACCCACTTTCTCCCAGGTAATCTGGTCAACTTCCTTCTTACCCTCATCCTTGAGATAATGGAAGAGTGAGTCATTGACACAGATGCTGTAGATGGCATCGGCCAGTGCATGCACGTCCCAGTAGTCAACCTTGATACAGTTGTCGAGGATCTCGGCACAGCCAGACTGCTTGGAAATGATAGATGGCGTGCCGCACTGCATGGCCTCGAGAGGCGAGATGCCGAAAGGCTCTGAAACAGAAGGCATCACATAGACATCGGAGGCCTTGAGGCACTCGTACACCTGCTTGCCACGCATAAAGCCTGGGAAGTGGAAGCGATCGGCAATGCCGCGCTCGGCAGCCAGATAGATCATCGCATCCATCATATCACCCGAGCCTGCCATGCAGAAACGCACGTTGCGGGTGCGGTGAAGCACCATGTTGGCAGCCTCAACGAAATACTCTGGTCCCTTCTGCATGGTGATACGTCCGAGGAAGGTAACGACCTTCTCCTTACCGGTGTGGTCTGGACGAGGAATGTCTTGATACTCTTGTGGAAGAGGATAGACGGCGTTGTGGACAGTAAAGCACTTGCGCGGATCCTGATGATACTGGTTGATGACCGTCTGACGCGTCAGTTCACTGACACACATGATGCAGTCAGCATGGTCCATACCGTTTTTCTCAATGGAGTAGACGGTGGGGTTGACCTTACCACGGCTACGGTCGAAGTCGGTAGCATGGACATGGATGCACAGGGGCTTGCCACTGACCTGCTTGGCATGGATGCCAGCAGGGAAGGTCAGCCAGTCATGGGCGTGAATGATGTCGAACTCTTCGGTACGGGCTACGACACCAGCAATAATCGAGTAGTTGTTGATCTCCTCGTGCAGGTTGCCGGGATAACCACCGGCGAACTCCATACAACCGAGATCGTTCACGTTCATATAGTTGAAGTCAGCATAGATGTGCTCACGGCACTTGAAGTAGTACTCGGGATCCATGATGTTCCCTACCCTGCTCTTCACATAGTCGAAGTTGACGTCGCGCCAGGCAATGGGCACTGCATTCATAGCCACGATACGGCAGGCGTGCTGACTCTCATCGCCAAAGGGATGGGGCAGGCAGAGCACCGTATCGATGTCGCCCTGAGCCTTCAGGCCCTCTGAGATACCATAGTTAGCGGTGGCGAGTCCACCAAACACATGAGGAGGATACTCCCATCCAAACATTAATACTTTCATAGTTTCACCTCCTTATTTTTGATACGAATACTTTTCGAGCAACTTCATGGTGCGCAGAATCTCGGCCACATTCATGGCAAACGACATAGCACCGCGTCCGTGGAAGGGCGGGTTGCCGTCGAACAGTTCCGAGATGGTACCGATAGCATGATAGTCAATCTCATCCTCGTAACCCACCATCTGACGTTCAACAAACGACAGGCGGGTGCGCTTATAGAGTTTCAGACAGGCCTCCATATAGAAACCTCCCAGCCAAGGCCAGGCCGTTCCCTGATGGTAGGCATAGTCGCGTTGCGTCTGCGGACCGACATACATCGGGTTGTAGCCGCCACTCTTCGGTGAGAGGGAGCGCAGTCCCTTCGGGGTAAGCAGTTCGCGCGTACATATATCTACTACGCTCTTCATCTGCTGCTGAGACAGAGGCGAATAGTCGAGGGCTACAGCAAAAATCTGGTTGGGGCGTACGCTCCAGTCCATCATGGCACCATCGACGTAGTCGAGCAGATAGCCGTACTCGTTGACAAAGGTATCGACGAACGACTGCTTAGCCTTCGAGGCCAGTTCCTCCAGATGCTTGGCGGCCTTCTCGTCTTTCTGATCGGCAGCCAGCGAAGCACAGAACTTAAGGGCGTTATACCACAGGGCGTTGAACTCGACGATATAGCCCGAACGAGGCACTACGGGACGGCCATTGGCTGTAGAGTTCATCCACGTGATAGCCTTGTCGCGACCATTGGCAAAGAGGAGCCCGTTGTCATCGAGACGCAGGTTAGGATGACCACCCTTCTCAATATACTTGACGATGTCCTTGACCAGTTTACCATACTTCTCGATACACTTGTCACGGCCCATGTACTTGGCATACTGCTGTATAGCCCATACGGCCCACAGAGGCACGTCAGGCTGTTCCATCTCATAGATCTTCACGCTCAGCGGCTTGCCCTCCATGAACTCACGGAGTCCACGCTCGGCAGTACTCATGACCAGTTCGAAATAGTCGTCCTCGTCAATGGCCAACGTCAGTCCCGGCAGAGAGATAAAGGTGTCGCGAGCACGGCACTTGAACCAAGGATAGCCAGCCAGCAGATAGCGTGTGTCGTCAGCCTCACGGTTGTGGAACTGATGGGCTGCGGTGACCAGGCAATGGTAGAAGTTATCGCGAGGCACACGCACGTCTATCTCTTTCTGGAACAGCGCCTTGAGCGTCGACGACTTGATCTGCGACGTAGAAGCCGAGAAGACAATGCTCTCGCCCTTCTTGATGGGCAGTTCGAAATAGCCGGGCACATAGAGGTCCTCGTTGGAGGCGTAGCCACGCTCCTGCTCCTTCGGGTATTCGATACCACGATACCAGTCGGGCTGGAAGATGAACTCATTCTTCTTGTTGAACTGCATGAACAAATCGGGATAGCCCTTGTACATGCAGGTCTTGATGCCATTGTCGATGCCATGATACTCACGGCTGGCCACGGTGTTCTCGTGCGTGAACTGACGCACGGAGCGGAAGGCCAGGAACGGACGGAAGCGGAGCAGTGTGGCCGAATGGGCCTCCTCCAGTGTGTAGCGGATGAGGATGCGATCCTCATAGGCCTGGAAGATGGTCTCACGCTTCAACACTACACCGCCTACACGGTAGATGGTGGTAGGCACCAGACTGGCATCAAACTCACGGATGTACTTGTGTCCCTTAGGACTGAAGTTGTTGCCCTGATACTTGTGGAGGCCCAAGTTGAATTCTGCCCCATGCTGAACCACCGTACAGTCAAACGACGACAAGAGTACATGGTTCTCGTCGTCGAGTTCGGGTACGGGAACAACCAGCAAACCGTGGTACTTACGCGTGTTACAGTCGACTAATGTCGAACTGCTGTAGGCACCAGACCGGTTCGTACGGAGCAATTCACGGCGCAGACTCTCCTCAAGGTTCGTCATCACGGCTTTCTCAAATCGTAAATAACTCATAGTTCCTGTTTAGGTTTCGTATAATTTAATAATGTTGTAGTTTTAGATTTCATTTCCCAAAAGTACACATTTTTATCCGTACTGCAAAACTTTTTCGCGATTATTTTGCATTTTTGCCCTAAATTATACAATTTGGGCCATTTTTAGAAGAGATTATTAGGCAGGAATCAGAAAGTTGACAACTTCTTGCTCCACTTTCAATGTGTACTCACCCACCGGACGCTCTGCCATCCGGCCATCAATACTGACAAGGGCCTTGGGGCTCTCGACAACCATCTCGCGGGTGCGATAGGGATGCACGCTATGATGATTGAGGAAGCGTCCCGTCACCAACAGCCACAGTCCTTCTACTAGTTGCTTCACCTTGGGATTATAGACCACCGACACATCGAGCATCCCGTTGTAGGGCACTGCACTCGGCGTTTGGCCGTAGCCGTGGGCGTTGCCTATGCAGACGGTCATGACAGAGCGGTCTATCGTCTCGGAATTTATCTTCAGTCGCATCTTATAGTCGTGACGATGGAACACCATCAGCACCAGCGACGAGAGGAAGGCCAACTTGCGCGAGCCGAGTATCTGACGGGCCTGGCGGCGCAGGTTCATAATATCGGCAGACAGTCCGATGTTGACGCAGTTCTGGAAATAGCGGCAGACCTGCTCACCCTGCTTGCTCTCATAACGGATACAGCCCAAGTCGATCTTACGGACGCGATGGGCTTTCAGCCACTCTACCGTCTGCGGGTCGTTATCCTCATCGAAGCCCCAGAAATGGGCGAAGTCGTTCACCACGCCATTGGGTATCAGTCCCAGGCACACCTGTTCCCTGACCTCCCGCTCCTCACGCATCAGGCAGTTGACGGCATCGTTCAGGGCAGAGTCGCCCCCCACGATGACTATGGTCTTATAGCCATTGTGAATCAGCATGGTTGTCAGCCGCTCTACACTGTCAGCCGACTCGCTCTGCACGAAGTCATAATGAACGCCGTGCTCATCAAGCACCTGCTGAAGTCGTTCCCTGCGCTTACGAGACTGGTGCAGACCTTGTTTCGGGCAATACAGGATGGCCCACCTATCGTCTTTCATTTACAATTTGGCAATTTACTATTTATTTTGTTATTTTTGGCCTATGGCTATAGCGTTTGGCCTTTTTATTTATTGCTAACCGCTAATGGCTAAAAGCCAATAGCCCTAAAATCATACTGACTTTCTCTTCCATAGGCAATGTGGCATCTATCCAATGAATGGTGAAGCCCCGCCGCTCCATGCCACGGAACCAGGTCATCTGACGTTTGGCGAACTGATGGATGGCGATTTCAAGTTGACGGAACATCTCGTCGTACGACAAGCGACCGATGAGGTATTCTGTCACATACTTGTATTCCAGTCCGTAGTAGATGAGGTCTTCGGCTGGGATGCCCTCGTTGAGCAGGCCCTGCACTTCCTCAATCATCCCCTCTTCGAGACGGGCTTTCAGACGACGGGTTATCTTTTCACGCCGCAGGTCACGGTCGATGCTTACGCCTATGATAAGGGGTCTCCCCCCTTCCCCCTCCCATTGGAGTGGAAGTTCTGAGGCGCCAGAAGCCTCCCCCAGTGGGGAGAGATTGGAGGGGGCTCCCACCTCTATCTCAATAGCCCTAATGGCCCTTTGCGCCGTATCCACATCTGTAGTATTATGCATCACAGAGCCGTTCTTAGCCTTCAGTTCCCTGAGTATCTCTGTCAGTTCCTCCAGCGACTTGCCCTCCAGACTGGCGCGCAATTCAGGATTCTGGGGAACCGGCGACAACTGGTAGCCTTTCAGCACCGCCTCGATATAGAGTCCTGTGCCGCCACAGAGTATAGGCGTCTTCCCCCTACTCACAATATCCTGATAGGCCCTGTTGAAATCCTGCTGATACTGGAAGAGGTTATACTTCGTGCCCGGTTCGCAGATGTCGATGAGATGGTAAGGGACGACGAGGGATGCGGCGGCGGAAGAGGTGTCGGCGGCCGAACCGCCGACCACAGGACTGCCGTTCGAGTGGCCGCTGGTTCGCCCAGCAGCATCCACGCGGTAGTCGGCAAGATCCTTACCCGTGCCGATATCCATACGACGATAGACTTGACGGGAGTCGGCAGAGATAATCTCCCCGTCGACTTTCATAGCCAAGGCGACTGCCAGTGGGGTTTTTCCACTGGCAGTAGGACCCAGTATCGTCAATAGTCTATTCATCCGTTTTCAACTCAAAAGGCAATGTCTTTATGGCATCGTATGCCGTCAGGCGAACATATTGGGCTGCCAATTCCGAAAGGCGGACCTCGTCATCACTCCATCTCGACTTCAAGGGCTGGTCGGCCTGCCACAATCCTTCAAAAAAAGGATACCACACAGGCACGAACTCCTGATACGAGCCTTCCGGATTCGATGGGTGTATCAGTCGGCCACAACTGTCGTATTCACCCTCCGAATACCATGCATAGCGGCTCACAGGGTTATGGCCCAAGCCCAATGCATGCAGGTCGCCATCACCCTGACGAAGGCCATGCTCGAATTCCCCTCTATAGCGCAAGTCGCCCTGGTTATCAAACTTTCGCTCTTCAGCAGGGTCTTTCTCAACGACATAATACAATGTGCCCTTGCCATGTGGCCGGCCCAGTTCATCGACCTCGCCCTCGTAAACGAGTTTTTTGATTACTTTTATTTTTTCCATGTCAATTCCAATGAATAATCATCACCATCGTAAACGCAACCGTCACTACGTTCATCACCCTCTATTTCGCTAAAGAGATGCAGAGGCTGGTCAAGACGCAGTTCATATCTTTCTTTATAGAACTCAATGGTGATACAGTCTTCCGTGATACGCGTTATTTCATAACTCCAGAATCCACTGATGCCAAGGCTGCCCAGTTTGGCCTGCATGTCCTCCTCCTCATATTCCCAGTCACCCGTACTACTGATACTCCAGTGCCGGTGACCGCTCTTGACATGCAGCATAATCACACCTGTGAAACCATTCTCTTCGTTCACATAGACACCGTCGACGAAAGCACCTTCAAAGCAACGACCATTATGATAGTTGTCGCCAACAAGCACGCCTTGGCCGTCAGGACGGCTGTCCTTTACTTCACCATCATAGATCCACTCACCGTTATTGTACTCAATATGTCCGTTTTTCCACACATTGGCCCGCATTTCGCCCTCGGCTCCTGTAGGATTGGGCAGCATCAACTGACTTGACGCCCTGTAGTCGCGCTTCCACTCTCGGGTTTCCAGCAGTTCGCCATCCTTCCAATGCTCATTGCGGCACATCCCCGTCTCGGCACAGTGTACATCAACATAACCACTATAAGGTTTGAAGTCGCGCACATCGTCGCCATAGTGGTCGAGGCTATCACCGTTAGGCAGAAAGACTGTGACACGTGTCGACGGGCTATATACCTTTTCATCATAATTGTTGGTGGTGTACCCTCCCCCTCGTTGCTCAATACGATAGATGTTATCACCGTCCTTCAGGGTCAACTTCAGTGTGGTGCATTCATGCCGGTTGGTCTCTTCCAACTCGTAGTCCATCACCTCATAGCGGAGCAATTCATTGGATGCCGAATGGCGAACGACACGGTCGTCGGCATACCACTCCTCAACCCAGGGCTTCTTCTCGTCCAAATACAGTTCAAAGCCATAGCGCTTGCCACCGGCACAGAACATGGCGATGGAATCCGGTCCCTGATGGTGATGGATACGGAATACACCATGCAGTCCCCAGCATTGCGGTTTCTTGTCCTTGGAGGTGTGTATCCATGCATCCTCTATGTAACTGCCGTCAGCAAACTCATAGCGCCCGTCGGCAGCATAGGCCGGACCGCTGATGCAGGCGAAACTCAGATGGAACGCACCCTTGAAGTGGTCGCCATTAGGATACCACACCTCGCCATCGCCTATGGGGCCAGCCAGTTTCTGCAGGATAGTGCTGGCTTGCTGCCAGCCTCCCTTGTAAATAATATCAGTCGCTACCATAGGTCTCATTCATTTAAAACAACTTCATCACCAGGGCAATGATAATCACGACGATGAAGAATACTATCTTGATGACCCACCACAGCAACCACATCGCAATTGACGTAAGAATGCCCAAGCCAAGATAATTGATTGCGGCAAGGAGCACAAAGATCACCAAGGCATAAAGCAATATTTCTCCCATGCCACGGGCAAGATAGACCAGAGCGTGGTTATAGTCGAGTTTTGAATAGTCTGTTTCTACAGAGCCTGCCTTCGTGAGATAGAGGGCGAAAATAAAGATGATACATTGCGCTGCCGGGAGATGGTCGTAGGCAAACCAGTCGGTACTATTAATGAAACTGGCATAAGGCAACACGGGGTTGATGGCATCATAGTACTGGAAGACAAAGGGAGTGGCAAACAACACCACGAGCCAGAACATGATTTTCAGTCCAAGGCGGGTGATGACATTCAGATGGGCATTTACCTTCTCCAGTAGTTTCTCTATGGTACTATCCGTACCTTCAACATGGAGCGACTGAGCCTCTTTCAGTTTGCGCCGGGCATCAACAGCAGAACGGTGCTTGAGACTGCTCTCTGCACTATGGATAAGATCGCCGGCATACTCAGTAATTGGCGAGACTACAGGGTAGAAGGTATTGCCAAGAATATAGCCTGTGTAGGATTTCCCGTTGTAGTTGTATTTGAGTTGGTGAAAATGATATCTTGTAACGGCAGCACGCTGGAAGCGTATATGGCAGCGTTGAGACTCTAGCCCAGCGTGAGCATCAATAAATTCGTTGAACGAGTCGTTGTAGTCCTCGTTCTCAGGGTAGATGCCGTGGGCAATCCTGGCGTCCACCTTCTCAAAGACCAACTCCGTGCGGCATTGCTCAC
>Ga0256407_10007937_pt1 | contig 15758 bp, 25 predicted proteins | sample RumenRJG_04DNA_FD_193489 | JGI IMG/M metagenome (GOLD analysis project Ga0256407, IMG submission 193489) | Bovine rumen microbial communities from Lethbridge, Alberta, Canada - RJG_04 | ecosystem: Host-associated > Mammals > Digestive system > Stomach > Rumen | place: Canada: Alberta...
ATCATCTACATGTTGTTTTCCATATAAACTTTGGCTGTAAGTATATACCAGTTACTGCTACAATGCGAAGGCAATATCATTAAATAAAAATGAACTTTGAACCAGTTCTGCTTAAATTTCTTCCTAAAGTAGCAAGCCACATGCTTGAACAAATATCATCATGAGAACCAACGGACTGCAAACCTTGGTCAGTAAAAGCTACTGAACCTAATTGGTCAAATATCATATCTTTCATCTTTACACTGAAATCATCGCCAGTGGGTATATGGAACAAACCTCGCTCAAACATTATAGCAAGAGCGCACCACCCCTTAGACAAATCATTTTTCTCCGTACCAGTCTGATGCGATACCACTGGCATACCATAATCTGTAGCACCCTCGGAAAATATCTGCTGGAAGACATTAGATTCAAATACCATTACATCTGGTCTAAATCGGGCATTGATTCCTCTCAGAATTTGTAGTTGTTCATCGTACTTCCTTCCCTTACCAATTTCCATCCACAATAGCCACATTCCGTTATCTTCGCCAACACCGAATACTGTATAGCAGTAAAAGTCAGCACCTACGGCAGAAGAAATGGCGAAATCAGCGCCAACTACAACCTTATCAAACTTACGTGGGAAATCGTCTCTATTTCTAACCAAACAGTAATTATCCATTCTGATAATGCTCTGTCGTAATACCTCAAGTGAGAATATTGAAGCGTCAGAGACTATTGGACGGCATAAGTTCTCACGGCTAAAGATAATATTGCCCTGAGTGCTACGCATATCCATTAGAGTTTGGTAACTAAAGCGTTGAGGCCATAAGATTTTTCCGTTGGGGAATATAGCTGGGTATTCAATTACAAACCATCCTTTCTTGGTCTTCAAATCTCCATATAAATCTTGAGCATGGAATGGAGTACCAACAACGATGGTTTGTCCACCAGGAATAATCATATTCATAATAACGGAATGGAAATAGTCAATGCTCTTCTGACGTTGTAAACTGGAGTAAATCACGTTATCTTTCAGTCCGTCATCTACTACTATGAAATATGGGTGAGCACCACGTACAGACGAACCAAACCCCTTTCCAGTCAGTCGTGAACCATTCCTACAAGTTATATTAGTACTGGCCCAAGCACCCTCTTTTGTATTCTGAGGCATTAGTCGCTCGGCCAATATGTCGTTGCTCTCAATAGTACCTTTTATAATCTCTATCAAGTCAACGCTCTGCTGTAAAGAAAATGAAAACAAGAATCCACGATTGCTACTTGACTTAGTTGGTCGCATACTAAATTGCATCGTCTTAGGCTTCTTGTAACGATACAACTGCCATGCTATATATGCATTGCTGAAATAGTAAGAGTTGTGAGTAACTGTTCCATCTGCAAGCAAAAATCTTTTATCGCCATCCGTTGTTATACAAACATACTCTCCTGGACCAATGTCTTCAACTTTAACACTTGAAATTACAGTTGGCGTAATACCATCAACAACTCCCCAATCCTTATAAGATGTTTTAGAAAACCAATCATATGAAATCTGTTTATGTTTAATACGAACTGGAATTTCATCTATCTTCCCAGATATTGTTATGCCATACGATTCATAATCTCTATTCAACTGCTTACTATAAGCAACACCACCTAATACCTTAGATGTTCTAAATCCAAGACTGTCCGCTAAATCCTTAATCTGCTCTACAAGATGTTTGTTTATTGAACTATAATGATAACCATTCGACCAATAATCACCATCTGAATCAATTAATCCAGCAAGCAAACGCATACGAATCCTTTTACTATTATGTAAATACACATCTGGAATATGCTTGTTGTTTAACAGATGGTACGCTTTCATAAATTTGAAAAGTTTGCTATGCTTTATATTTCTTTTCTTTTTTTCACACCAATCCTTCTTTTCATAGAAAATATGATTACTATAACATTTCAGATTTTCATTCCAATTATCGTGGTCGCAGAAAATGTTTAACTTATTAGCATACCAATCGCAAAATTCAACAATCTCCTTATAAGGCTTACAAATAGTTGTACTGTGAGAATATCCATCCCCCAACCATATACCAAGATAATATGGGTCAACTAAAACATTACGCTCAGGATAATCGCAAGCAACCTTAAATGTCCTTATTGTTTCCCTAATCGTATTTGGTGTCATTGAAAGAAAATCTTGCATATCTATATCAACTATATGCTTTTTACGATTTTCTAAAAAACCACCCTTTTTAGAAACATGTATAAATGTTTGCGTGTGCTTACTATTAACAACAAAATCGTCACCACGGCTTTGATGAAATTTATACATATGTTTATCTGTTCCAGTATGTAATGCTGTAATAACTCTTGGTTTTGAGTCAATACCCATAAGGGAATCGCCAACGCTCAAATCTTCAACCCTTTTCAACTCCCCATTATACATCCTGACCATTGTTCCAACCCCCAAACATTTTCCATGACCGCGAGCTGCCTCAACGCAGAGCTTTTTATGATGCATAACTAAATCACCCCACTCTATATGATGCATATTGAGTTGAAAGTCGGGCATTACGCTCGTTATAAAATAAGTAAGGTTATTCACCCTCAATGTTTCCTCTATGCTCTCAGAAAGACGTTCAGTGTAACGTGGAGCAAAGTCTATATCTCTATTGCCCGTAAACATCACGGCAAACGTCTCTTCAAGCATAGCATCTATCATCGAACCAACGTCAAGCTCAGTACCCTCCATTATCTCATTCAGTCCTCGCTCGTCCATAGAATCTAATATTTCATCTACAACTCGCAGGCACTCTGCCATATGTAATGGGCTACGTCTTAATGTCTCTAATTCTCCAAGCATAATCGAACAATATATCAACGGAAAATGCCTCAGAGGTGTTGTAAAACTCCCCTGAGGCGGTCGTGTTAAGATAAATCGAACTGTAAACTAAAACACGATATTCCTGGTGACTTCTGAACTAAATTCACTCAAAAATTTCTCTTTATCTCTCTCATCTATATCTGAACTCTCTTCAACAGCCCCCTTGTATCGTTGGATATCAAGATTCAAACTCTCCACGCTGAGCGTGACCTGATTCTTGATATGCTCACGAATCATCTTCAAGTCGAACAAGAACGTGAACTCAGTCTTGCTAATACGCTTAACGAATCCGAATACCTCCAGCGTGTTGAGCATTTCCTCTGCCTTGTTCCAACTGAGAGTTGTGGCCTTTACAAGAGCCTTTTTCTCAAACACTACGTCCTTTGCCTTGTCCATAGACTTTCCACGACTCAGGATGCGCCACATTTCCTTAGCATGCTCTTGCGCCAGCTTTCGGTTGCGCTCATCCTTCAGGAATGCCGTCATTCGGGCAGCTTCATCCACTTCCCCACTCTGAGCTTCAATATAGTCGTAAATGACTTGCTCGTTAGTGAGAACCAGCTTAACACCCTCTTTCTCGGCCAGCTTGTTCATCTTCTCCAAGAATCCTTGGTTGATGCAAGCAAGAATGACTACACCCTCTTCAGGCTTCAATTCTTTCTTGACTGCTTTCTTAGCGGTCGTTTTCTTTGGAGCTGCTTTCTTCTTATGCTCCTGAACCTCAACTGCAGGCTCTTCAGTTTTAACTTTCTTTGCCATGATATTTACTATTTACGTTTGTTATCAAACTTTTGAATATTTGCTTGCAACTTCTTTATAAGCTCATCAACGCTAAAAGCTATGCTGCGTAAGCACCAATCGGTCTTTTTGATGTTAATCGGTTGACCATCCCCTCCCTGAGTTATTATAGGTGTCGTGAAGCTAACCAGCACTTTATTATCTTCTTCATTGAAACGAACGCAAGTGATTTTTGCCTCTGTTATAAATCCGTTTACAAGAGCATAAACAATTTCGCCAAGACGTGGTACACGCGCCAAGTCTTTCTTAATTTGAGTTTTACGCTTTCTGCAATCCATACGTTCAAAATCTTCCATCGTTATTGACTTCTTATTTCTCGGTAGATTACAATCACCGCTACGACTCTCAAAAACCGCCGGCTTGCGGTTGTTCTGATGATAACGCTCCCAAATGCGCTCTGCCGTTGCCTTGATATCTGGAATGAAAGTTGTATTGATTTTGTAGCGCAATTGAATATTCTCACCCTCTTTTTCAATCATTCCAATACTCTTCAACTCATTGTAAATAACTGACGAATATCGGCAATCAAGATTGACCTGTCGCATAATGTTACCAAGTGAACGTTCTTTTACTGAGAACCACTTACCAAGAGCGTCTTTGCTCAAAAACTCTTTAATGACTAATTCAATTGCCGCAAGAGTGTTTTCTTTTTGTTCGATTTTTACCATGTTTGTTTACTATTTTGTTCGATAATCTGTAATAGTAAACTTTGCTATGGAAAACTACTTTGCGCCGCAAGCAAACTCAAAAAACTTTTGACCAAGCTCTCGTCTCTCTTTCTCTTCAGCAGCAACGGCAGCTCCCTTATTACTTCGCATCTTCTTCATAAACCATCGCAGCAAGTCGGCTGTAGCTTCAACATCATTCATAGCTCCGTGAGCATCGCTCAGCTTTATCTTAGCTCTTTGGGAGCAAGCGGTCAGGTTCAATTTCTCATCCCCCTCCAATCCCCAAGCTAACTTACCAAGCGGAAACGTATCTATGAAATTTGGGTGAAGATACTCCCAAATAGAATCTCCCTCACTCTTGAAGACGTATTGAATAAATCCGTGGTCAAACGGAATGTTATGTCCAACTGATACGATTCTGTTAGCGTCCTTGAACTTCCCCTTTGCTTGGTATTGCCCCCAAAGAGTTTTGAGAGTGTTGTAAAACTTCTTTTTAGAAACTCCCGCCTTAATATCAGACATGGTAACCATCGTATGCTCCAGCGCATCTTTTTCAATTACCAATTCGTCATACGGCTTAACAAACGTTTCATATCGGTCAACCTCTTTCAAAGAGAATGGGTCAAGTATCACGCAAGCGTATTGTGTGATTGGATTCTTAGAGTAATCCAACCCACCAGTCTCGCAATCATGTACACAATAAAAACTACGATTCATTGCTATTTCTTTTTAATACAAATTAAATAACGTTGATAATGCCCACTGGTTTATTAACCAAATAAGTTTACCATAAATAATACAAACCATGATTCTCGGCATTGCTACGTTGTAAATTTGGGCATAAAAGAGCCTCACCGCTCCATCCGTGTCCTGCGCTTATAAAGATGTCTGGCGATGAGGCATATTTATGCAGCCTTAGTGTCGCTTTAGGATAACATGGATAGCGAACTGTTTTGGCGTACATTTTAAATAATATTCTTTCCGTCAAGCTCTACCACTCTGAGGAAAACTTAGCACAGATTTTAAGTCTATGTAGTCTTGCCTGTGATTTGTTAGACGGTTTGGTTGTAATTATGTAGTGCTCCGTGGCCCAAATTACTCCTTGCCTTGAATGTAGATGAGGTAGTGCATATGAACAGATTCTTAATACCAGGCCATCGGAACTCAGCCAGCCGCACCTGAATCTCAGTCTCAGCCGTAACAACGGCATCGGTGCTGGCGTGCTCGGGCATGTTGCAGTCCTTTACTGCGCTTGCGGTGCCCAGCCACTGGAGGTCGATGGTCTCCATGTTCAGATACATTTCAGCGGTGTCGTACAGAGTAGTCATTGCTACATAGCCGACATCATTCTCAGGCGGTTGCGTGAAACTCCGCAATTCCGCAGCCTGAATCGCCATACAGGCGAAAATCAGACAAGAAATCATAAGAAATTTCTTCATGTTAATAAATGTTTTGATAAGTGAATAAATGCCCTTTCGGGTGTTCTTCTATTTATAGCTGGGGTGAACTACTCTTCACCCTCAGCCTTATCCTTGTCTTCCTCTTTGTCCTCGTCAACTTCAGGAACATCAGCTTCATCCGTGTCCTGCGCTGCATCAGCTCCATCTACAGGAATCTCATGCTCAACATTCTTATGTGCATTAGTAGCATCTTTTTCATCGGCTTCATCAGCTTCAATTTCGTCAATAGCAGCCTTTACAAAGCACTCATCAGCATGCTTGCACTTCTTACACTTATCTCTGTCAATCTTCATTCCCTTGATGAAATGCACTTCGCCCTCATCATTCACGTCAATCTGGGTGATGCCTAACTTCTTGAGCTCTACATTAACGTAATGCTTCATTTCGTCAATAGTGGCCTTAACGCCAGCAGCCTTGCCTTCTTTGTAAGCAGCAGCCATCCTTTCCTCAGCTCCTTTGAGAGCAGCATTGACCTGATTATGAACAATCTCGTTGACCTGACTCTCAAGATAGGTACGCTGCTTTGTGGCGGCAATCTGAGCAACCTCGTTAATGACCTGGCGGACACGTGCCACCCCATCTGCGTTGTTTTTGCGTTTGTAAGTGTACTCGCTGTAAAGAACGGCCTGCCAAATCACATTACGCTGCCGCTTGTTAAACAAGCGGTTGAAAATAAATCTCTTAATTTTGTTCATGATGTTAAAGAATTAAAATGTTTTGTTTACTTATTCGATGTTATTTATAACTTTGCTACGATTTATTGCCTTGTTATTTCTTCTTTAGATATTCAAGAGCAGCCCAATCAAGTACACAAGAGTGAGTAAATTTGCCCGCATCGTCTTTACGCCAAACTCTGCAATATCTCGCTTGCCAAAACTCATCCGTCATAGGCTGTACACGTGGAGTAATGTGGTCGTACTTATGGTCAGGCTTTTGAACCTCTACTGGTTGAACCCTTACAATCTCTCCTAACTTATAAGGCTTGGGCAGATACTTGTTGTAGCTTTGTTCAACCTGCCACTTACCAACCTGAAGAAACTTAGGTAACTTAGAATAATCTTTTACTGGTTTCATTATCTTTGTCGTTTGTTATTACTTTCGTAATAAAAAACTTTGCTAATAAAAGTGCCAACCTAATCGCAAATGATTGAGCTGGCACTTAGAAACGTACATTCAAAAGCGTTGATTATTTCTTTGCCTTCTTTTTCTTCTCAGGCTCGATGACCACCTTGACAGACGGCATGGGTCGGAACTGAATTGTCTTGCTACCCTTAATCTCCATCTGTTCACCAGTAGCTGGATTGCGTCCCATGCGGGCATCCATCTGCTTGAGCTTAAACGTACCCAGCGTGGTCAAGGAAACGTCCTCACCATTATCACGGCACTGCACGACAATCTGGCGGCCAATCTCGTCAATTACTTCATTTACTTTCTGCTGAGGCAGGTCAACTTTCTCCGCAATCAGCTTAATGAAATCCCGTTTTACAATTTTTGTTTAACAATTAAATTTGCTTTATGGAACAAAATTCTCTGTCTATATAATAACTGCGGATGTTACCAGTTCAGTATTTTGAATCCGTATGTTTCTAACCTTGCTAATAATTCATCATACCTTTGGTCTCGCACTTCTTCTTTCTCATACCAAGCCCCAATATCAACTTTCGGGAATCTCATTGAAGGCTCAATTCCTGCATTTATAACTATGCCGAACTGCCAGCGTGGTCTCGGTGTTTCCATAAATCGGCTCTTTTTCTCAATGCTCTCTATTGCCCAAATAGAAAGAGTTGCGTCAAAGTCTTCAAGACGAATCATTGTACGAATTTTCCTCTCATCATCGTCATCTGAAGAACGGCTAACCATCGGCTTGTCGTCATCGTCTAAAGTGTCGTCAAAATCAGATTCTCCTTTTGTTCTGCGTCTTTTCTTGACTATCTGTTTGCGAACTCCCTGATGCTTGTTCGCTTCATCGTCTATTGCGCTATTCCAAACCTTAACCATAATCAAAGTCCTAATTCATGCATAACATTAGTCCAAGCATTGTTAGCTCTGTAAAGAACTCCGTACAAATCGTCAGGAAGCACTGCTAACCCAGCTTCCCATAAATTCCATACCCACGTATCTACATCTGATGTAGCACCGCTTAAATGGTCAACAACAGCAGGAATCTCTAAACGCGCTGTACCCATATTGTTCCTGAGAGTGACGTGAAGCATTATCTTAACATCTGAAATCTTTTCCAACTTCTCGAATTTCACCTCAAAGAACCAGTTTTGTTTTTCGCCATCCTCAAGCGGAACTGAACTGCCTGGGATTATGTATTCCTGACCTGCTAAAGATTTTTCCATCTTATTAGCAACCTCATTCGGATTAGGCAAAACGCTTATAATCTTAGCAACCACACCATTCGGTAGAACATACTTCAATGAAGCGGCCATACGCTCCTTGTATTTGTCTCGTTCAGCCGTCAAAGAGTTTATTTGACCATTCAACTCTCCACACTGACCGACAAGCGTATCTCTATCCTGAGTAAGCTCGTTGACTCTATTGTCATAGGCAGCAAGCTCCTCACTCAGAATCTTTGATGCTATTTTCTTGATAAATTTTTTCATGTTTATTTTCGCTATTCATACCTGATAACTCTGATTGACCTTGATTCACATACGCTCTCGCGTGTACGCAATATGCGCATATAAGGCAAAATCTATTTAGCAAAATTTTCTTGTAAATTTATATCCCAGTATTGCTTTATACATACGCTCGTATATGCGTGAGATTTATCTCACATCAGTGTGAGCCAATCTTCAGATTGGATTACACCCCCTTATATTCCCCCTCTCTTCAGGCAAACATAATCTTTACAAAATTCAATTTTTATCAAAATTATGATTATCATTCATTTCTCTGTAAGACAAAATACATGGGTTATTTAGAAATACAGAAAACCACCAGCTATTATTTGTTATAATTTCACCATCTGGACAAGTGAAAGGGTCTTTGAAAGAAATACCACGTGAGTGCCATCCGCTTGTTTTCTGAACAAAACGCTCCCAGGCTTTTTCTTCTTCATTCCAAACAAATTTTTCAATAGGATAATAACCATTTTGTTGCCAAATTTTTCTGTAAAAACTTTTCTTTAAAGAAAGAAAAGCCTTTATTTTATTTGCACTATTTTTCTTCATAACAAATTTTTCATTTTCAAAGAAATAAGCATCTACTTTGATGAGTTTGCCTTTTTTATCTCTCTCATGATTTATATACCCAACCCTTTCACCTTCAAGCCAAAGTTGCATATTTCTCTTACTCGACAACATCAAATCAAGTTCTGCTTTGATATAAATCTTATCTTCGTTTCTATAATTTTTCATGACGTATGGCGCAAGTCTATCTGCTACAACAATTGCACCTTGATAGTAAGAACTATATTGCAATAAATTTTGTAAATTTATTTTGATATCCTTTTCAACCGCCATACGTCTTTCAAGAATGTCTTGTGCTTGACGTATTATTTTTTCCTCTTGTTCTCGTGTCATCAAATCAATATTTTATAATTTGTAACTCAATGAATCTATTTCTCAAAACAGAATAACTTTTACGCAACTTAGCTCTTTGCTCCTGAGCGTACTGAACTTGTCCTGCAATCGTACCATCTACCCAGCAAGCGTCTTTCAGAATCTCCTGCTTTTGCTCGTCTGTGTATTTCAGGCTCATTATGTATCCTATCTTCATAAGGAAACGTTCATGAGTTTTGATACGTTTGTCAATTCTCAAAAGCAAAGTAGTTGCTTTATTAGCGGTCATCATATTAAGAAATGCTTGAATTTTTCCTCTCTATAAATCTCACCCCAATACTTACGTTCCAACGTAATATAACGAACTCGCATCAAATCGTACTCAGCAAGCAGGGCATAATTCTCAGTAGTTACATCCTTACCTAACGAAAGTTCAAAGGTAGCGTCAAAGTATTTGTCGCCTATACGATTCCAAGCATGCTCTATCGGTAGAAAATTAGCAACCAACACTCTACCCTCAACATACTTAACAAGTCCATCGGAATGCCTGAAAATGTCATCGGCTAAATTGTAAGCATTTTTAAAGCACTGTTTAGGCTCTACAATGCTTTCCATAAACCTAACTTGTTCCTCGGTAAACAGCTCCCTAACAGATACTAACTTACAAGGCTTCAAATCGTCTCGGATTGCCTGGATGAATTCTGCTCGCTTACTACCTCGGCAAGCAGAAATCTCAAAGTCAAAATATTGATAGAACTTTTCTAATTGGTCCATATCTTATCCCCAAATTACATAGTTCATATAATCTACAATGCCTTGCCACCACTCTATGCTCGGAAACATAATCTTGGTGATAAAGAAATAAACAAACAAGCTCCATACTGCAATCTGCCAAATCAGCTTGTAAGGCTGACGCAATATTTTCTTTCCAAATCGTCCGTTCAAGAATTGGTACGAATAATACATTGCCATCAAAACGTTTTCGATTACAACGTCAATCATAAATCTTTTCACTGTGTCCATATTTTCTTTGGTTTATCTGTTAAACTTTGTTTTCTGGTTACAAAGGTACGAATTATTTTTGAAACGGCAAAACTTTTTAGCAAAAATTTTTCATTTTCCCATAAATTTTAACGTTTCAACAGCAAATTTAATGAAAACCACCCTACTTTTCGCAAGCAAGGTGGTTCACGCAACCAACGTTATATAACAGGATGTATAATCCTATTGTTTTAACTTATATCTGCGCCATTTCGTATCAAAATACACAGTATCATTAACATAATCACGCATTTCAACTACCAAGCAAGATTTCTGGTGCACCGTTACTGCGTCTCTCGGATAACATATTGCCCCAATATACTTAGTTGAATTGGCTTTACCCGCTTTTATCAATAGTAACGTCATAGCTACTACGAACACCGCTAAAATAATGAGCGGGCATGTGTTTTTTATGCCTGCTCTCATGCCTTAACCCATGCATCAAGTACCTCGCTGGGAATGTTCACTATCTCGATGCCTGCACGCTCTAACAACTTCACACCATCCTCAATCCTATATGGACGTTCATATACCACTCTCCGAATACCAGCCTGAATAATTAGCTTAGAACATTCCATACAAGGCATATCGGTAACATAAAGAGTTGAGCCGTTTGAGCTTTGCGTGGAACGTGCTAACTTAGTTATCGCATTAGCTTCAGCATGCAAAACATAAGGTTTGGTAATCAACTTTACTCCCTCTTGAGAAATCTTCTTCAAGTGCGCTCGTTTCCGCTCATCTGTCAAATTGCTAAACGGCTCACGGCTCTTATCCTCAGAATATTCGCAAACATTCTCAAATCCGCTTGGTGTTCCGTTGTAACCATCGCTGATTATGTTGCCTTCTTTCGACACTATCAGCGCACCCACTTTCAAACGAATAGCATAAGAGTTTTCCGCCCAAACTCTCGCCATCCTTAAATATCTGCAATCTTTTTCAAATTGGTCCATTGTTACTTATTTTATAATTCTACAAATTCAACATCTACGGCATCAGCATATAACTTAGCAAGTCTTTTCTTTCCAAGCTCACTCCTGCGATTCATCGGATTGCCTGTTATATAAGGCTCACCACACTCTCTCTTTTGATTATTCTGGTAGTCATTCCAAGCGGACTTGAAAAACAAATCTAAAGCATCATCGTCAACTGAATATTGAAAGATGGTGTTGAATATAGGTATAAATGATGACATATTCTCGTTTATGTTATATTTCACATTATATAACTTTGGGTGTGGAGTAATGTGAAATAAAAGCGGTTGCAATTTCTCGCAACCGCCCAAGTTTTAACTAAAAATTAAACAAGTGTGTACAATTCAATTCTCAGTCTTTCTTCTACGCTTACCCAAACAAACCTCGGTCAATTCCTTTTCGTCAACTTGTTGCGTCACTTTATCTCTATAATAGCTGAGCATCCTCTTGGCGTAATTTATTTGCTCTGACGCTTTATCTTTTATGCCCATATCTATTAGCTCCTGAGCATCTGAAAGATGACTCATTATAGCCATTCTTACTTCTACTTGCATATCAATCCACTTCTATTAAAACTGGACATCCGTACTTGCAGTGCGTAATGCCGTACACTTTGACATATTTCTTTCCGTTAATTCTCAACGTATCACCTTTGGTGTAAATATCGCATTGAGAATTAAGATACTTGTGTTCAGGCTCCCTATAATTACTATCTACGCACGAAAACAAAGCAACCGCCATTATCGTTATTGCTGCAATACTTAAAATCTTTTTCATGTTACTTAAACTCTTCTGTTTTACAAATTACTACGTTTCCGCAAATATCCCAATCGTCACCGCTTACACCAGTAATGTAATCATTTGCTTTCTCGTTACGTTGAGGATTTGGTTTCAGCCAACCATCTTCATCGCATATTGCAATTTCCTCAGCTGAGAAATTAACACACTCAACTAAATCACATCCAATCATGTCATAAAGCTCTTGCAAACCAAAACCCTCTTTCTTATTCTTTGGCTCAACATCTTTGATGGTGCCGTCACACTTATAAAGTTTGGCCATAACTAACCACGAATTAAATTCTTTGAATTATTGCGCCAGTCGTAAACATCTTTGTTACCAATCTGAGTGATGTAACGTATGAGCCTTGCTTGGAAGACAAAATCTTTCTGTCGCATAAGTTTCATCTTTTGATGCATGGCGGCACGAAACGTTTGAACCAAATAAGAATCAGAATCAACCTTAATACTCATAAAGTCCTCTTCAGGTTGTGTTGCCATTACCCAAACATTAACCTTAACACCGCGGTCACCAACTCCGAATATGAAAGGTGGATTTTGATAATGATTCTCTTTAACTAATCTGTCGTGACCGCCATTAGCAAGCTGATCAAGATTGTTAAAGAAATTGTGCAATCTATCCCTCTCTGCTTCAACGTCAGAGAAAGCCACAACGTCAATATCTTTAACGGAATGCTCAGGCGGCACAGCTCCTATCATCTGAAGAGCGAAAGTGCCCGTGACGCAAAATGTTACTCCGTTTGCCTCCATGAACTCTTTCAATAGCTTGAGTTCATCGCCTAATTGTAAATGCTCGTAATTCATAATTTCCTGCTTAAAATTGTTTTTATATACTGAATTGTAAAATCTAAATCTTTTTGTCGATTCAAGCTGATTTTATGGTTGTATAGCTCGTTGATAGGTAATGTGTTGACTTCTATACCCTCTACCAACATAGTCACGATACGGCTTGGAATTTCACTTTTAGGTCGCAACCAAACATTTGCCTTAACTCCTTGACTGGTATGGAAGATAAAACATTTATTCGTCAGGCTCATCCCTACAAGGTCTCTCAAGCTCCTTGACTTCTCCCTAAACTCATTGTATTTCTGATAGAGAATCTTGTTACATCGGTCGTAATCATCGCCATCAGCATAGACATATACATCTACATCGCCAGGCTCGTAACCAAAGGGCAGTGCTCCGTGAAGCTCAAAACCTACTGTGCCTACAATCACGTTCAATCCTATTGAAGAAAATTGGTCAAGAACTTCTTTGAGAGCATAACCCAGTCTTAAATCTCTAAATGTCATTCAGGGTCGTATGCGTATGAATTTGCTCGTGCTTCTCGCTTGGCTTCACGCTTCATCTTCCGTTCTTCGTACTTCTCGTGCTCAGTGCGCTTGCGTTCTGCCCAGCTGGGGCATAATTCAGTCTTTAGCTTGATAATCTCGGTGGCATAAAAGAAATTCCAAAGCCCATCCGTCAAACCAGTCTTAATTTGCTTTGAAATAGATACCCACTTGCTATACAGCATCTTTACGGATGCGTCAAAATGACGTTCTGAATCCTTATTTCCAAACGACTGGTAGATGTCGTTAAGCTCTTTGATAAGGATGGCAAAGAACTCCTTTTGCTTCTTGTTCTGAACTCCGTTCTGAATTTGAAGCTGAGCAATGATTTCTTTTGTTTTCATAATCTCGGTACGTTTTTACATTTGTTATTAAAATGTTTCATGTTATAAAAAACCTTGCTACGTTTTATAGCAAGGTCTCTTAGCTTCTCAAAATTTTACCCAAACCTTTTTGTCTTTTGGAAAAATCTTTTCTTTGCTTTTGTCGCCCTCTTTGTATGCCTTGTATCCTTGTTCTTTGAGTGCAAACTCTCCGCGGATGAAGTATGGTAGGTCATCATCGTTTTGTAGCCAAAACTTAACACCCTCGTTTGTTTTAGTTAGCTTGACTTGTCTCATACGTCTTAATTGTTATTGTACCAATCAGGAATCGGTGTATTGTCGTTCTCGTGCTTAACGGCCCATTCATAAACCAGGTCAATCATCAGGTCGTACATATGCATGTTATTGTCGCTGAAATACCAATCGCTGGGTGCCTCATCGCCAGTCTGCTCAATAAAGCTCCGAATGTTTTCCATTGCCTTGAAGCTCTCTCTGTCGTTGAGTGCGTCTCGGATGAGCTTGATAAAGTTATCGTAATACTCGCTGACGGAATACTCGTTTTCACCCTCTTCATAGACAACTCCGCTACCACCGCACTCATCGCAGGTATCATCCTCATCGTCTCCAAGGTAGCCGCAACCGCCACAGCAAGAGCAAGTAACCTCAACTTCATCGCCATACTCGACATGCACGGCATTACAATTGCCGTTATTGCAATATTCGTAATAAAGTCGGTTGGCTGCTCTAACAACCTCAGCTCTTAAATTGTCGCCACGACCAGTAGCTTTCATCAACGTCTCAGTCATCTGAGTAAATTCCTTGTCATAAACACCCTCGTTGTTCCAGTAGTGCTTAGTAACTTCTGTTCTCTTAGTCTCCATAATGCTCGAATTTTTAATGTTAATATTATTGTTATTTTTAATTTCTGGTACAAAGGTACGAACTATTTTTGAAACGGCAAAACTTTTTAGCAAGAATTTTTAATTTTGGGGCAAAAATTTAACGTTTGTTTAAGAAAGTAGCAAAAATACACGAAAAATGCCCCAACTTTCGTGTGGGGCTGACGCTTTGCGGGCACCTCTTAGGCGGCCATACGCAGAGCACGTGCACGACGGCTACTGCGACGCAGAGAAATCATTTTTGTTTTGCCGTTTAATTGGCTTGAAGCTCTCCTACTCTCATACTTAAATGCTGTCAAATCCATTCACCCCCTTATTAGGTAAAAATGAGCAGCGGCAATCGGCTGTTGGCGCATTAGGCGGCACGTGCGGCGCAGGATTGGAACGTGCAGGCCATTCGGGCAATCGTCGGGTCAATCCGCCATTGACGGCTCGGCATTAGTCGGCGGGTCGCTCTGGCGTTGTCGGCTCGGCATAGTCGGATGCCCATTCGGATGAGCCGTATTACTCGCTGCTCTTCAGTTGGCGTGAAACACATCTTATTGGCATGCTCTCGCTGCGTTAATAGGTCGTAGAGTCACGGCTGACAGATATGCGGTGTCTCTCTTGACCATGAAGCCTAACTGATTTTTTCTTAGTGGAGGTGGAGGGCATCGAACCCTCGTCCAAACATTCTTTCCTAAAGTTATCACCGAACTTCATACTATATAACTTTGTCAGCGAAAGTGGCACTTTCATAGTAAGCGGCATCAGCAACAACAAGCACATCGTCAGGCTTAATTTGTACGTAATGTTTGCCGTTTGTACCATAATCGGTTGTGCTGTATCGTAACTCTATGTTGTTTGCTTCCGTATCTATAACGGCTTCAAAAACTTTCTCTGCCGCATGAAACTCATATTGTTCTGCGAGAATCGTTGCGGCAGATTTTAGTAACTTTATTTTCATATCAGAATCATTTTTCAACATCAATATACTTTCCGTCATTTAGTGCTCTTGCTCTTTCCAAAGCTTCATCATAGGCTTTTGCTTTTTCTTCTATTAATTACATTTAAAAAGATGATATATAGTGATAAAACGAACCATATAAGGA
>Ga0256407_10007938_pt1 | contig 15757 bp, 10 predicted proteins | sample RumenRJG_04DNA_FD_193489 | JGI IMG/M metagenome (GOLD analysis project Ga0256407, IMG submission 193489) | Bovine rumen microbial communities from Lethbridge, Alberta, Canada - RJG_04 | ecosystem: Host-associated > Mammals > Digestive system > Stomach > Rumen | place: Canada: Alberta...
TAAATATAACAAATTTTTTTTAAAAGAAAAAAAACTATTTAATTTTAAATTCTTATTAATCCAAAAAACAATAATATAAAATAAACTTTATATTTAACAATATGATATTTAGAAAATGAATAAACTTTGCATCCTATAATTATATTTTAATGTTTTTAAATAATTAAAATTATATTCACATTTAATATATTTAAGACTATATATAATAGTGTTGACTAATAAATAAAAATAATTTACAAAAATAAATTAAGAGGATATTATCAAATTTCATTTTTATAAATAATTATAAAATTATTTTGATTTTACATGTAAAAAATATTATAAAGAAAACCTAAAAAAAACAATATGAAAAAGATAAAATAAATGAATATATTTAAAAAGTATGTTAACAAACCTTCTTTTAAAAAATAATTCATTTGAAAATTAATTGCTATATTTATTTTATTTTAAATAAATACAACATTTAAATTTATAAAATGATCAAACTTATTATCAATAAAAAATAAAAAAAAAGTTATATATAAAAAAAAACCAAATTATAAATAAAAAATGGAATTAGAAAAAGTAAAAAACCAAAAACAATTTAAATCAAGAAAATCAATTCAATTAACATCTAGTCTCCTAAAAGCATTTACCCAACCAACAAAAACTGAAAAAACATCCTCAAAAAAGTCAATAAAACGTAGAAAATCAATACAAGGAATTCCTCCAAAAGGATTAGGATTAAATCAAAATAATCATGATAAAAAAAATATAAAAAGAAGATCTTCAATTAATAATACTTCATCATTAGATAAATTACATTATAATCAAAAAAATCAAAGAAGACAATCTTATTCAGAATTATTTATGCTTAAATTAAATTATGTTTCAAATGATATTGGTTTAAGTCAAAAATCAGAAGGTGCTTATTCAAATTTTTATAAAGATGGAAAAAGAGTTTTTGATGATCTTGAAAAAAGTAATAGTTTAAAAAATTCATTTGCTTTATCAAATAGTAAAACTGATTTAAAAGAAATTAAATATAGAAGAAGAGCTTCTTTACAACCTAATTGTAATTTAAATTTTGATTTTTTAAGTTTTGGTGATTATAAAAAAAAAAATAGAGATAATGAAAGTAGAAGTGATAGTAGTAATAGTAGTGATAGTAATAATAGTTCTTTTGATTCTTCTCATAGTAATTCTTCTGAAGATATTGAAACTAAAGCAAAGAAAAAAATGGAATTAATTGAGAAAGAAAAAGAATTAAAAAATTCGAAAAAAAGGATTCCTATAATAAATAATGAAAAAAATAGGAAAAATTTATTAAATAATGGTATTATATTAGAAGATCCTAATGAAAATAAAGAACATGGTGCTGCTAATGATGATGATGAAATTGATGAAGAAAAAGATTATAATAATGTAATTAGTGATAATTTAAAAAAAATTTTTAATATTAGAGATTCTTTGAAAGAACAATTAGAAAAAATTAATAATTTAGATGAGGAAATGAAAAAACAAATTTTAAAAAGATATAATTCACTTGAGAATATTAATAATAAATATAATAAAGATTTTATTTTACATAAAAAAGATTTAGAACCATTTTTTAAAAGAAGTAAATCTTTGAATACTCTTATGAAAGATTATAATAAAAAATATAATATGAATAATATTGAAGAAATTATTTCTAAGAATTTAAATGAAAAAAATAGTAAAAAATTAAATTTAGATGGAGAATTAATTGAAGGAAAAATAAATCAAACAAATGATGAGACATTAAATATAAAAACAAATTTTAATTCTCCAAACGAACAAAATTTAATAAAATCAAAATCTGGTATTAAAACATTAGGAAATGATAATCATAGTCCTTCTGGATTAAAGGATTAAAAATCAACAAAAAAAAAAAAAAAAAATATTGAATCTTTTTTAACTAGAGGAGGAAAAATAAGTTTTTTAGAATTTGATGAAATTGATAAAAAAGCTGTTGATAAATTTAAAAAAAAACAAGAAGAAATAAAAACAACTACAAAAAAAGAAGAAGAGGATACTAATACAGTAATTGATAATTTACTTAATAGAATTAAAGAAAAAAATAAAGAAAAAATAAATATTTTAAGTACTTTTAAAGAAGAAAATGAAAAAAAATTAATAGAATTAAAACAAAAAAAAAATGAATTAGAAGAAAAAAAATTACAATTAAATAAAGAAAAAAAAGAAAAAGAGGAAATAAAACATATGAGAATGAATAGAAATAAAATGAGTAATTTAAAATCACATTATAAAACATTATCAATTGAACTAACAACTTCTCTAGATAACTATAAAAATAATAATGATACATTAAAAAATCAAAATTATTATGAAAATAGTCTTAATTTATTATCACAACCAATAATAACAAAAAAAGAAAAAAAATTTAATTTGAGAAATACAATTAAACATGAATTTTTAAATTCAAATATTAATTTAGATAATAATAATATTGATGATGAATTAAATAATAATATAATAAAGAATAATAATTATGATTTTTTTAAAAATCTAAATATGAGTAATAGGAATAGTTTATTAGATCAGAAAACTTATACAGATGGAAAAGAAAGTTTAAGATCTAGTTACAATTTAAGTCAAGCTCAAAAAGGAAAAAAGTATTTAAGACTTTTAAAAAGAGACATGAATGATTTTTATAAAAAAGCTAATGGAAAAAAACACTCAAATGTAATAACATTAACTACTAGAAAAAATATAAAAGATTATATCATGCCTGTAAATGACTTAGATGATGTGATCCAAATTAATAATATATATATGAACCTAAGTCCAAATTTTAATATAAATAAAAAAGATTGAAAAAAGTATTTATGAGTAATTTCTTTTATATATTTTATTATTTGAATTTAAAGTCAATTTAAATAGTGAAGGTATTTTATATATTATCATTTTAATTTTTTAATATATAAAAAGAATAAATAATATATTTATAAAAATATAATAATTAGTAAATTAGATAAAAAAAATTATTAAAAATAAGTAAAATATTTTATTTAAAAGATTAATTTATGAAATTAAAAATATTATTAATGAAAAATAGATTTTATACCATCTTTTTGTTTAATTGATTTGATTTAAAGAAATTTTTCATTAAATAAATTTGAACCATTTTTTAAAGTAATTATAAGAATTAAATTGATTTTAAAATATATAATCAAAAATAAAGGATTTAAGATTTATAAAGATAATAATATGAATTTAATATCTGAAAATAAACTTTGGTATTTGAAATAAAAATAATTATATTTGTTAATTTTATATTATATATAATTAACATTTTTTTAATTGAATTAATTATTGATTAAAAAATATTATTTAACATTTATTTTCAATAATAAAATAATTAAAATTGTTTTTATATTTTTATTAAATAAAATTTAAAAATGCAAGATTCATTTAATAATATTAGAGGATATTCTCCAAGAATAATAAATCAAAATTCTTATAACAAGATGAAATTATCATTACCATTTTATCAAAACAATTATAATCATGATAATAATTTACGTTTTCAAAGTAATTCTCCAATAAATAAATATGAGCAATATATAAGAAATAATAATTCATATAATACTACTTTAAATTTAGGAGGATATAATAATAATATAAAAGAATTAAACAATCAAAAAGTAGATAAGACAAATATGATGGACTTAAGAATTGGATTTGATTTATTAAGTCATAAAATTGATAAATTAAATAATATAATTAAACAAGAAATTGAGCCAAAAAAAGCTATTTCTACATATTTAGATAGTTCACAAAGAAATATTAATAATAGTAATTTATCTTTTTCAAATTATGACAATTTTTCAAAGAATAATTATAATCATTTAACAAATAATGATTCATTTACTCAGAATAATAATTATAATGATTCAATTTTAAATATAGAATCTCAAAATAATTATTCAACAAATTATCAAAATCCTGAATATAGTAATAGTAAAAAATCATATTCTCATGTTAAAAAAACTTCAAATTCTTTTTTAGATAATTTAAATGTTTCTGAAACAAGTAATAAATATGAAAAATATATTATTGGAAATCAAAATAAAACAAATATCTATCTTCATTCTTATGATAATTATTATGATGATCATAATAAAAATAAAAAAAAAAATGATTATAATAATATTCAAACATTTAATATTACCAATAAAACAAATATAAATAATAAAAATAATATTCATGATTATAAAAATCTAAATATTTATCAAAATAATAATAATTCTTCTAAAAATCCAATTAAATTACAATATTCAGAAAAATATCAAAAAGAAGATGAATATAATAAGGAATTAAAAGAACAATTAACTTTGAAAAAGAATGATTCTGAAGAAGAATTAAATGAGATTGCTGATGATTTATATGATATAATAAGTGATAATATAAATAATGATGAAGAAAATAATAATTTGGAAAATGATAATAATTTAATTGAGTATAATATAATTCAAAATAAAATTAGTGAATTTGATGCTTTTAATAAAGTTTCTAAAAATAATTATATGAATAAAATAAATCCAATTAATTTAGAAAATCAAAGAGAAATTAAAAATGAAAATCAAAATAATTATTATAATGAATATAATGAAAATAATGATGAAAATTATAATGTTCAAAATGATAATGATAATTCAAATAAACAAAATTATAATCATAAAATTGAACAACAAAATTATAATAATAATTCAAACAAACAAAATTATAATATAATTAATCAACGAAATTACAATGATAATTTAAATGAACAATATTATAATGAACAAAATTATAATAATAATTTAAATGAACAAAATTATAATGATAAATTTAATCAACAAAATTATAATAATAAATTTAATGAACAAAATTATAGTATAATTAATCAACAAAATTATAAAACTATTCAATATAATAATAATATTCAAAATTATAATAATAAATTTAATCAACAAAATAATAATGAAATATTTAATGGGCAAAATTATAATAATAATATTAATGAACAAAATCACAATGATAATTTTAATGAACAAAATTATAATAAAAATTTTAATGAACAAAATCACAATGATAATAATTTAAATGAACCATATTATAATGATAATTTTAATGAACAAAATTATAATGATCAATTTAATCAACAAAATTATAATAATAAATTTAATGAACAATATTATAATAATAATTTTAATGAACAAAATTATAATAATAAATTTAATGAACAATATTATAATGATAATTTAAATGAACAATATTATAATGATAATTTAAATGAACAATATTATAATAATAAATTTAATGAACAATATCATAATAATAATTTAAATGAACAATATTATAATGAACAAAAATTTAATAATAATATTAATGAACAAAATTACAATGTTAATTTTAATGAACAAAATCACAATGATAATTTTAATGAACAAAATTATAATAAGAATTTTAATGAACAAAATTATAATAATAAATTTAATGAACAAAATTATAATAATAAATTTAATGAACAAAATTATAATAATAATTTAAATTATAATAATAAATACAAAGAACAAAATTATAATAATAAAATAAACCAACAAAATTATAATAATAATTTAAATGAATTAAATGATAATAATAAAAATAATTTAAAAGAAAATATTTTCAACAATAATTATAAAAAAGGACAAAATTATAATAATTATAATGATAATGATTATGAAAGAAATAATTATCCAGGTAATTATGCTTATCGAGAAAGAATTAATGAGGAAAATACTTTTAATTTGGGAGAAAAAAATATAGAATTTAATCAATTAAATTCAAATAGGAATTATAATCAAAAAGAAATTAATTATCAAAAAGAAAATCCAAAAAATAATTATGAACAATTAAATACATTTCAAGATAAATTAAATAATATTAATAAAGAAGAAAAAAAAATAAATAATGAAGAAAAAGAAATTGAAATAAATGAAGATATTTTAAATGAATTAAAAGAAGAAATGAATAATCTTGATGATGTTCAAGATAATAATGATGATAATAAAATTAATGATTATTATAATGAAGAATTAAGTGATAATTATTATGAAAAATATGAAAATAAAAATATGAAAAATGAAAATAATAATCATATAGAAAATAATAGCTATCATGAAGAACATAATGAAATGATACAAAATAATTATAATGAAAAGAATAACAATTATGAAGAAAATCCAAATAATTTCAATAAAATGAATAAAAATTATAATAAAAGGGAATATTATAATGAAGAAAATCAGAATAAAAGGAATTATTATGAAAATAAAAACCAAAATAATTATAAAATGAAATATAATAACAATGAAAATAAAAATAAAAATAATTATAATTATGAAATATATAATAATCATGAAAATCAAAATAATTTTAATAAAAGAAAATATTATAATAATGAAAATTTAAATAATTATAACAATGAAAATTTAAATAATTATAATAATGAAAATTTAAATAATTATAATAATGAAAATAATTATGAAATGAATAAAAATTATAATAATGAAAATCAAAATAATTATAATAATGAAACTAATGACATTAATAATCAAAAGGAATTTTATAATGATGGAAATCAAAATAATTATGATGAAATGTATAATAATAATGAAGAAAATCAAAATAATTATGATGAAATGAATAATAATAATGAAGAAAATCAAAATAATTATGATGAAATGAATAATAGTAATGAAGAAAATCAAAATAATTATAATAATGAAATCAATAAAAAATATGATAAAAGGGAATATTATAATGATAAAAATGAAAATAATTTGAATAAAAAGATAAAGGAATATCCCAAAATTGATTATAATGAAATTAAAAATAAAGATAATTATAAAGAATATATACAAAATAATAATAATAATAATAAAATAGAAAATAAGGAAAATGAAAAAAATATGAATCAAAATGAACAAAATGACTATGATGAATTCAATTTTAATGATGAAATAATAAATAATTTATTAAAAGAAAATATGAATGAAAATGAAAATATAAATATAAGCAATTCAAATAATAATGATATTAATAATAATAATGATGAAAATTATGAAAAAAATAAAAATGAAGTCAATAACCCATATAAAGAAATAGAAAAAATTCAAGAAAAAGAAATAAAAAATATTGAATTAAATAAAAGTAATTCTGAGGAATTAAATATAAATGATGAAAATAATAATAATGAATTAATTCAATAAAAAAAAAAAAAAAAAGAAAATTTTAATAAAGAAAAACAAAAACAAAATGAAATAAATGAATTTAATATTATAGATTCAAAAAAAAATGACTCAATTAACGAAAACAGGAATGAAAATGAAAATATACATACTATTAAAAATAATGAAAATAATAACATCATATATATTAATAAAAAAGAAATAACAAACCAAAAATTAAATACACCATTTACAGAAAATAAAAATACAAAAAAAATATGTGAAAAAATGGAAGAAGGAGATTATGAAAAAAAAATAAGTAAACAAAATAAAAATATATATGTTAAAAATGGAGATAAACAAGAAATAAGAGATTCAATAATAATAATAAAAGATGGTGAAAAGCAAATAATTCAAAATAAAGATATAAAAACAAAATTAGATAAAAATAATATATCAATTGATACTCAAAATCAAAATACTTTATCAGAAAAAAATAATAACAGTAATATTAATATAACTGATTTAAATGAATCTGAACAAAAAATAAATCATTCATATCAATATTATAATAATGAAGAAATATTTAAAAAAAAAAATAATATAAATCCAAAAAATAATATTAATGAAAATAATAATAATTTAAAAAAAAATGAAAAAGATAAATTAGAAAAGAAAATAATAAATGAAGAAAAAAAAGATGAAAAAATAAATTATATTAATAAATTACAAAATTTATTCAAAGAACCAATTGAAAATAATAAAATGAATAATTCATTAAATTATGAAAAAGAAAATGAAGAAGAAGAAAATGATAGTGAAAATTATAATATGAAGTATATAAATGATGATGAAATTTTTGAAATAGAAGAAGAAAAAAAAGAAGATAATGAAAATAATAATGAAAATGAAAATGAAGAAAATAAAAATGAAGAAGAAAAAAATGAAAATGAAAATGAAGAAAATGAAGAAGAAAAAAATGAAAATGAATATGAAGAAGAAGAAAAAGATAATAATGAATTAATAAACTCAAATTATTCAGACACAGATAATGAAGCAATATTTGAAGAAATAAAAAAAAAAGCTTTAGAAAATGCAAATAATAATCATATAAATAATTATTTTAATGAAATTTCTGAAAGAAATATTTCAAATAATAAAAATGTTACTTTTTCAGAAGATAAAAATTCAATTATTTTATTTAATGAAAATGATATAGCAACTCAATTATGTATTATTGATTCTAATGGAAAAAAAACAAAATTTACACCTCTTAAAACAATTGATTTTAAAAAATCTAAAATATCAAAACCAATTATTTTAAATTCACCTCATATTAATATGGAATCTATTGAAAATGAAACTCAAAAAGAATTAAAATTTTATGAAAACAAATTTGAAGAAGAAGAAGAAGAAGAAGAAGAAAATGAAGATATAAAAAAGGAAAACATAGAGAATGATAATTATAATAATAATAATAATAATGAAACTAATGAGAAAAAAAATGATGAGAGTAATTATAGGGATAATAATAATAATAATAATCTAAATAATAATTCATATCAAAATATTAAAGATGATAATAAAATTATTAATGATATAAACAATAATAATATATTAGAAGAAGAAAAAAATAATCAAAATATAGATAATCAAAATAAAAATTCAAATATTGAAAATATTGAAAAAGATAAAGAAAAAATTAGATTAGATAATTTAACTCCATTAATAAATAAAATTGATGAAAATAATATAATTAATTCAGAAAGAAATGAAAAATCAAAATTAAAAGAAATATCACAAATTACAAAAAAAAAACAAAATGAAATGGAAACAAGTAAAATAATTAAAAAAAATAATAAATTAAATATTCCTCATAAAATAATAAACAAAGAAAAATGTTATAAATTTAAAAGTAATCCTCAAAGATTTTTTACTGAAGATTTATGTGATACAGTATTAAAGGCATATGATTTAGAACCAATAAATAAAAAAACAACAAGAATTAATTCTATTTCTCCTTCTCAAAAAAAAATTTATAATAAAAAATTAATTCAAAAAAATAAAATTATTAGAAGTGAAAGTGTTTCTAAAAATAAAGATAATAAAAAAAAATAGATATATATATTAATTAAAAAGATTTTTGATTTATTTTTTAATATTACTTTAAAATTAAATTTATATCTTATATAATATTTTGAAATGATTTAAATATGGATTTATTAAAAATCTATTATTAAATAAATAAAAAAAATTTATATTACATTAATTTTGGAGTAATTAAATATTCTGCTCTTGGATGATAATTAACTAATATTTTTCTTAATAAATTTTTTTTTCTTTTTAATTCAGTATTTATTATAGGTAAATTTTTTTTATCACAATAAATTGCATTATAATTAGGAGAATAATCTCTAACATGTTCTAATGGTTTATTTAAATTCTTTTTTTCTCTTGAAATCATTTTTCTAAAATTAGGAACTGAAATATTTTTAATTATTTTATAATCAACATAACTATCATTTAAATTTTTATTTTTAACTATATCTGGTCTTACAGAATATTTATCAAAAGACATAACATGAATATTGTTATATTTATTTATTAAAGAATTGCTTTTTTTATTGAGTTTTTTTAAAAATTTTTGTTTAATTTGATGATGATTTAAAATTGTATTTTTATTCTTTTTTAAAGGTTTTAATTTATAATATGGAATATGTTTGTCAATTGAATTATAATTTGGTTGATAATTTGATATTGGTAAAATAGTATTTTTTTTAAATTTATTTTTAAAAAAATTTATATGATTTGCTTTTATTTGATTTATTGATTGAAATGTTTGATTTAAATTTAATGAATTTAAATTTCTTTCTTTAAATTTTTTTATTGAATTTTGAAGTTGATTTGAGATATTTATCATTTCATTATTTGAATTTAAAAAACTTTTATGATATATTGTTTCGTTGTTTATTAAATTATCAAAATCATCTTCTATTGAATTTGTTTTATTATTTACACTTTTATTTCTTGAAATAAATTTATTTTTTTTGTTTAAAATACAATAAAATATATTTCTTGTTAATAGTTTTTCATAAATTTTCCCAGTTGTTGAAATATTTTTATATTTTATATGTTTTAATTCTTTCAATAAAGTTTTGTATTGTTCATTTTTAATAGACATTTATTTTTTTTATCTTAATTCAATTATATTTTTTGAAAAAAAAAAGATTAAAAAAACTAATGAAAAAAATTTATAAATATATTAAATTTTATAATATAAATTTTTTTAATTAGCTTTTTAATTGTTTAAAATAATATTTCATTGATTAAAAATATTATAAATATAATTTTTTTAGTATTTTTTCAATTTTAAAATATCATTTTTCTTTTTCCATTTTTTTAATAGAAAATAATTATATAATTTAATTTAACCATAAAATAAAAAATAAAATTGATTTATATTATTTACTAATAAAGTAAAAATAAATATATGATGAAAACAAAATATGAGAATCACCAACTATCAATGATTGCTTTTAACCAACCTTAGATGGCTGAAAATATTTTCATTAAATAATAAAAATTTAAATTAAAAAAATCAATAATTTATATTTCTTTATCAAAAAAAACAAAAAAATCTAAAATATAAATAATTTATTATATTAAAAATTTTTTTAATTTATTAATAAGCAAAAAAAAAGCTATTCAAAAATATAAAAACAAAAAGAAAACGCAAAAACAACAAAAAAAAAACTTAGCAAAAGTCTCAAAAAAATAAATAAAAACAAAAAATAAAAAAAATTAAAAAAAAAAAAAAAATTTATTTATCCTTTTTTTTCTTCTTATCAACCAAACCTTCTCCTTGTCCAATATCCCCATGTTTCCTAATATCATCATCTTTTTTAGAATAACCTTTTCCATGTTTATTATCAATTTTTAAATTTTCAATTTTTAAACATAATTCATCAGTCAAACCATTTTTTTTTCTATAATCATCTCCTTTCTTAAAATATTTATCTTGCATTTCTAATAAAAATTGTTGTTGAGGTCCTAAAATTGATCCAGGTCTACAAATTCTAATATAACCAATAAAAGCAGCAGCTGGGAATCTATAATGTTTCATAGCATACATTGCAATTAAAGTACCAGTTCTACCTAAACCTGCTTTACAATGAACAGCAATTCCTTTTTTTTCCTTTTCACATATATTAATAAAATTATCCATTATTTCTACACTTGGTGTAGAACCATCTAGGAAATACATATCTACATGTTTAATACCATTTTTAACAAATTTTTCTTTATCATATACTGGTTTATTTAAACGAACAACTAAACCAATATTCCATTTTTTAAATATTGGTATATAATCTTCTGGTGTATATGTTCTATAACCTTCTGAATCATATTGAGATGCTGATGGACTTGAAAATGCTAAAAATTTATTTGGTATTATCCAATTCATATCTCCATTATCAACATTTGCATATTCTTCATATTCTTTTGGTTTAAATGTTTTTGGGTCATACCATCCTAATTGAATAGCATATTCTAATCCACGTAAACAATCAAGTATTGTACATGGATATGTACATTCACCACATATTGCATCTCTAAATGGAGTAAATGGAGGTTTTACTCCTTGAAAAAATTCCCATGCTTCTTCTGCTTTTTTATGTTTACATATTACTAAATATGCCCCCATTAAATATGCTGCATTTGCTCTTTTTTTAAAATCTAAACTTGTATAATGGTAAATTTTGTGCTTTTTAAAATCTGGGTTTTGCATTATTTTATCTACTTCCATACAATATTTGTGAGTTTGTGCTAAATTTAATGGACCAAAATCGTCGAAGAATGCCTCGTATACTAAGTTGTCGTCTATACAAAAGTAAAATGCTTTTGATGTTTTACATTTTGGAGCTGTTGAATCAGAGATCCAGTATAGACGACCTTTTTCTATTTCTATAGCTTCGTTTTTTGACATTTTTGGTTGGGGTTTATTTATAAGGAATAAAATTTATTTTTAGGAATTAATTTTTTTTATTTTATTGTTTTTTTAATATTTATTTATGTATTTGAGAAATAAATTTGGTTTTAATATATTATTGAAAAATTTATTTTATCTTTATTATTATTATTAAATTTTAAGACCTTAATTGGTGTAATTTAAATTATTTGGACCCATAAAATCCTTAAAAAATTCTAATTAAATAAAATAATATATATTTGAAAAAATTATTATTTAATCAAAAGAATATTTTTAAAATAATTAATACTTAAAGAAAATATTTTATACAATATCCCACTTAAAATATTCTCATTCTTAAAGAATACCTTTTTTTTTTATTCTTTTTTTTCCTCTTCTTTCTTCTCTTCTTTTTTTTCTTCTTTTTTTTCTTCTTTTTTTTCTTCTTTCTTTTCTTCTTTCTTCTCTTCATTCCTTCCAACATTAGGTTGTTCAACAAATTGGAAATTCTGTTCACTTAATTTACTCTCAAGTAAAAAATTAGCAGCTAATTCTTCATTCCCTTCACAAGCTCTAAGAGCTTGAAGTGTTTCAGCATCAGTAAACCCTCCAAGTTCCTTCAATCTTTTCATAGCCTCAGCTTCTTCTCTACTAATCATAATAGCACCAGGTGGTCTCCTGGGTTGTCCTCCTAATCCTCCTAATCCACCTAATCCACCAAGGCCACCTAAACCACTATTACCTCCCATATTAGGAACAACTCCTTCCATATTAGGAATTCCTAAACCTAAAGTTTGTGAAAAACGTTGAAAATTTAATAAATCATTATCAGTAGGTGCACCTTGTAATAAATTTTTAAACTCAGCTTCATTTTTTTTAATTCTCTCAAACAATTCAGGATCACTATTTTTTATAGTTAATAAAATACTAGAAAGGGATTCTGGTCTATTATAACATAGAACTTTAATAATACTAGCAATATTACTTAATTCATTTTGTCCACTTTGACCATTTTCAGGAACAGATTCATGTGGAATATTAGGTAAATTTGCAGGGATACCATTAGTTAAAAATTCAACAGCTAAAACAATATTACCACGAGCTGCTTTTACTGCTGCTTCAGCTTCAGTACGTGGATAACCCATATCAGCTAAATTATTAATTTGTTCTTTGTAATCTGGTTCTTCTTGTTTAGGCTTTTGTTCCTCTTGTTTTGGTTCTGTTTTAGCTGATGGAATTTCTTCTTTTTTTTCTTCCGATTTTGAAACATTTTGAACTTTTGCTTTTGTATTCATCATTATTATTACGTATTCGTTTTTTATTTCATAAGATTTTAAAGTTTTTGTGTCATCGAGGATTACACCATTATATAGAAGTTTTAAATTGTCTGAATCGAATCCATGTACTTTTTCTATTTCTTTTTTTAATTCCTTTACTGTTATTTCATCTGAGGATACTTCAACTTCATGTGGAACTTGTTTTAGGTTTTTTATTATTAGCTTCATTTTTTTTATAGGTAAATTTTGTTATGAATTAAATAGTTATTTATTTAAAATAAATTATTTTTTTTTATGGATTTTTTTGTATTATAAAATATATTTTAAAATAAACATTTATTTTATAAATAATTTAATAATAAATTAAAATTATTACAAATAATAAAAATGTTAAAATAAAATTATAAATATAAACTAATAAATAATAAAAAGTATTAACAACATTTTTTTTTTTTATTCCCATCATCATCATCATTAATTTGTGTTAAATTATTATTATCTTTTAATTCATCTGTATAATTATAATTAATATAATCATCATATAAAAGTTGAGCTGCCTTGATAAAAATTTCTTTAGCATTAAAACCAGTTTTTGCGGAAGCTTCAACAAAAAATTCAAATTCATAATCATCTTTTAATTTTTGTGCTTCTTCCTTACTAACTTTCCTTTGATCTTCTAAATCAACTTTATTTCCAATTAAAAATATTTTAATATCAGGATTTGAATTTTGTTTTAAATCCTTAATCCAATTTTCAAGTTCATTAAAACTTCTTACACTAATTTTAATAATAAAAAAAATATTTTTACTCATCAATTGCATAAACAATAATTGCTAAGGAACTATTTCTATAAAAATTTGTAATTAATGATTTATAAGCTTCTTGTCCGCATGTATCCCAAATTTGTAATTTTATTTTTTGTCCATTTATTTTTATATTAAATGAAAAAAATTCAAAACCAACTGTTGCTAAATAATTATTTTGAAAAATATTTTTTGTTGCTTGAATTGATAAACATGATTTTCCAACACCTATTTATTGTTATTTTTTTTTTTAATTACCTGAATTTCCTATTACAATTACTTTAAATGATATATCGTAATTGGAATCATCTTCAGGGAGAATTTCATAATTTTTATCATTGTTTTTTGATGTGATATTTTTATTTTGATTTAATTCATTATTATTCTCCATTATCACTTAAAAATAAAAAATATTTTTTTTTAAATGATTTTTAATTATATTAAAATTTTGACTTTTTATTTTTATAAAATAAAATTATTTTTCTTTGTTAGGAATAAAAAAATTATAAAAATAATAAAATATCAAAAATCAAAGAAATTTAAAATAAAATTTTTACTTCAAAAAAATTAAAATTTTGTTAATTAATATTTAATAGATTTATTAATATTTGAATTAAAGTATTTAAAAAAAAATAAAAAGATTTTTATTCATTTAATTTTCATTTTATAAAATTTAAATTAAAACAAAATGAAAAATAATAATTATCAAAAAGAAATGATAATATCAAAACAAAAACAGTTTAATTTTAATAAATTTTTAATAAATACAAATTCTAATATATGGGAAAATGATAATAAAAACAGTTTAATTTTTGAAGAATTTGAATTGCTATCAAGTTCATTTACTGAAAGTTTGGAAAATAATAATAATGATATTAAATTAAATTTAATTACATTTTATATCAAATTCCTAATAAAAGCCATATATAATCAATAGATAAACATTTGACTGATAATGTATAATTAAAAAAATAGAAAATAATCCATTTATTTTTAGAAATAATATTCAAAAGAAAAATTTATAATTCCAAAATTACCTTTTAAACAAATGAAATTTATGAATGGTACTATTTATAATCCTATATTTAATAATTGATAGAATTTATCAATAAAATCTTTTAATAATAATAAATCAGATAAAGTTTTAAATATATCTTTAAAAAGAAAAATTAAAGAAAAGAAAGATAAAATTAAATTCTAAAGAATAAAATTTTGAATAATAAAAAATCAATAAATAACTTCAATATTTTTTATAAAAAAAAATAGGAAAAGATATTATTCTTTTTATTTTTATTGAGTCAAGTTTTATATATTCTTTAAGTATTATTGAAAATATATATTGGTTAGAGTATTTTTATATTGATTTTATAATTTCAATTCTTTTCAAATTTTAAATATAAAAAATGAAGATTTAAATATTTATTATTATATTCTATTAATAAATTTTTAAATTTAAATTAAATTTTTTTGTTTTTTATTTTTTTAAAGATT
>Ga0256407_10007940_pt1 | contig 15755 bp, 15 predicted proteins | sample RumenRJG_04DNA_FD_193489 | JGI IMG/M metagenome (GOLD analysis project Ga0256407, IMG submission 193489) | Bovine rumen microbial communities from Lethbridge, Alberta, Canada - RJG_04 | ecosystem: Host-associated > Mammals > Digestive system > Stomach > Rumen | place: Canada: Alberta...
TTAATAAACAAGTTTGAAGCTTTTAAAGGTGAGCCTTTAAGCTTAAAGGAGAGATTTGATGTAGTTTCTGACTTAATAAGCTTCATGGCATTATCTAATAAATTAAATCTAATTGTTTATGATGGAGAACAGATGTATGTTCACACAAATTATAGGAATTCCTTATGCTATTTGAAAACTGAAAATAGCATTTTCTTTTCAACTCAAGCTTTGGATTCAAATGATTGGAAAGATGTGCCTTTAAATACTTTAATTTCCTTTTCAAATGGGGAATTATTATTTAAGGCGAAACCTCATTCATTTGAATATGTTGAAACTGAAGAGCAGCTTATGTTCATTGAAAAATTTGCAAGCACTTTAAATAGTGATGTTGATGAGGAAAATGTGTGGTAATGAATCTTATGATCTTTAAAGTTATGGATGCTTTAGAATATATTTTTGAGATTTATTAGATATTCATTAGAACTTTATTAGAACTTTATTAGAAATTTATTAGAAAATTTAGAAGTTTTAGAAATAGAAATAAAATCCTTTTTAAAGGATAATTTAATTGGAATTGGAGTTGATTAAATGGCAGATGATGCAATTACAGATGAGATGATAAGGGAAAAGATCTGTCAAATGTTTTTGGAATCTACTAAAAAATCTAAAAAAGAGTATATTGGGATAGAAATTGAGGTTCCAATAATCAACTTGAACAAGGAAGCGGTGGACTTTGACATAGTTCATCGTGTAACTGAATCATTTAAGAATCATTTCAATTCTTTTGAAGTTGAAGGCATAGATTATGATGGCAATGTCTATGCTTTAAGAAATCGTGAAAACGATGATATTGTATGTTATGACTGTTCATATAACAACATTGAATTTGCAATGGGTAAGGAAGAAGACTTATTCACCATCAATGAAAGATTCAGTGAATATTACCGCTTCATCAAGGAAGAGTTTGAAAGGCATAATCACACATTGAGCGGTATGGGAATAAACCCTTATAGGAAATACAATAATGAAATTCCAATTCCAAGTGAAAGATACTTGATGCTTTATAATCATTTGAAGTCAGCAGACAATTATTCAGATTCATTGATGTATTTCCATGATTATCCTGGATACGGCATGTTCTCCAGTGCATCTCAGGTTCAATTGGATGTTCCATATGATGATTTGATTGAAAACATAAATGTATTCTCTAAATTGGAGCCTATCAAAGCATTGATTTTTTCCAATTCAGTTCTTTTAGAGGATAATGAGGATTACGTTTGCTTTAGGGATAACCTCTGGGAGTATAGCACTCATGGAATCAATCCTCATAATATTGGAATGTACGATATTGAATTTGACAATATTAAAGAATTGGTTTCCTATCTTGAATCCTTAAACATTTACTGTGTAATGCGTGATGGAATTTACATTAATTTCCCTTCAATGCCTTTAAAGGACTATTTCAATAGCGATTCCATTGTGGGGGAATGCTATTGCAAAGGGTCTTATAGGGACATTGAGTTTAAACCTTCTTTAGATGATATTGAATATTTGAGGGCATTTAAATTTATTAATTTAACATTCAGAGGAACTATTGAATATAGAAGTGTTTGCACTCAACCTATCAAGGATTCAATGGCTGTTGCAGCTTTTCATGTAGGATTAAAACATAAAACAAAGGGACTTGGAAGGCTATTTTTTTACGCCCCTGTATTTCACGATTGTTATAACAGTACAGAGCTTAGAAAATTATTAATAAAAACTGAAATTCCAAGTTCGATTGATCAAGATTCATTGTATAATCTTGCAAGGGATGTTTTAGATTTGGCAAAAGAGGGTTTGAAAGAAAGAAATCTTGGTGAGGAAATATTTTTAGAACCATTATACAGAAATGTGGATGAAAGAACAAATCCTGGAAAAAGGATGTTGGATTCATTGAAAGAAGGAATAAGTTTGGAAAAAATCATTAAAGATTACGGTGATTTATGATATGAAGGTGTGATAAAATGGATAGGATATTCAATTTATCTAAATTGCATAAGAGTGCAAGTTCAGAGGATTTGAAACAAGGCTCTTTTGGTATAGAGTGGGAAGGTTTAAGAGTCCGTGAAAATGGAGAGCTCTCACTTAGTCCACACCCTGAAATATTTGGAAACAAATTATCAAATCCTTACATAACAACAGATTTCTCTGAAAGCCAAATAGAGATCATCACCCCTACATTTGATACTATTGATGAGGCATTTTCATTCTTCTCATTCATGTCTGATTTGGTTAACAGCTCTTTAGATGACGATGAGTTCTTATGGTTCCAATCACTGCCTTGCATACTTCCAGATTCAAGTGAAATTCCAATTGCAAAATATAAAGGTAGGGAATTGGCTGAAGAGTCAATGGAATATAGAAAAGGATTAGCTAAAAAATATGGTCTTAGGAAGCAATTGATTTCAGGTATTCATTTTAACTTCTCATTTAAGGAGGAACTCTTAGAAAAATTATATGAAAATTTGGACATCAGTGAGATTGAGAATGATGGGGATTCAAGGATCTCCTATAAGGAATTCAAGAATAGGCTTTATTTGAAAATATCAAGAAATTACATTCGATATGTTTGGCTTATAATCTATCTTACAGGCTGTTCCGTTGCAGCTCACGATACATTCACTCCAGAATGTACCAAATTGATGGAGCATAGCGATAATCGTGGAGGGGTTTATAGTGAAAGAGGTCCTTCATTCAGGAATGCATCTTGTGGATATAAAAATCTAGTGCATTTATATCCTAGTTATCATTCAGTGGAGGAATTTACAAGAGATGTTCAATCTTTCATTGATGAAGGTCACTTATCACAAGCTAAGGAATTGTACACTCAAATCAGATTAAAGCCTAAAGACCCAAGTGATGTTCTTTCATCTTTAAGAAATGATGGAATTCAATATCTTGAAGTGAGAACTTTAGACATAAATCCATTTTATAAATGTGGTTTAATAAAAAAAGATATGGATTTTCTCCATTTATTCCTCATTTATACATTGATTGCTGAAGAGTCAGACTATGAAAATTGGCAAGAGGAAGCTCTTTACAATGAGGAAATGGCTGCTGAGGCAGCATATGACTTTAATATGAAATTGCTTAAAGATGGTGAGGAAATCAGCTTGGAAGAATGGGGATTAAGAATTCTTGATGAAATTGATGACATGTGCAGAACCTTAGGTATTGGCAGCAGATCCCTTATAGATTCAATGAGACAAAGAATTGCAGATCCATCATTGACATATGGAAAAGGTCTCATTAGATTGATTAAAGAAGAAGGTTATATCAACAGTCAAATAAAATTGTCTAAAATAAATAAGATAACAAGCAAGTATCTTTTGGAAAATACAGACTTGTTGGATGATGAAAGATTTAAGGAATATGTTCCTATTGCCCTTCAAGGGGCTGAAAAATAGTTCTTTCATCTTTAATTTTTATTTTTTTTAATAAGAATTTAAATTTCTATTTTTAATCTTTACCTTTAATTTTTATTTTAACTGAATTTTTTATTTTTTTAATTTTCCTCTTAATTTCTTTTTAATTTATTTTCTAAACTTAACTCCAACATTGAATGCATCAGCTATTTTGTCTCCAACTTCAAGGTAGTCATATAAAACATCATCGTAGACTATTGGATTAAGCAATTTTAAATCAACTTTTCCTTTTTCGCCTAAAACATCTTCATCTGCTTGAATGTTTACAATCTCTCCAGTAATCTGAGTATGGCTACCTACTTCAACAATGTTCATGACTTTGCATTCAACAGATACTTTCATTTCATTTATGATAGGTGCGTTTACCTCTTTAGCTTTAGTGGTGGTGAAACCTACCTTTTCAAGTTTATCCACATCGTATCCTGATGCCATTCCAATGTAATCTGTCTCTGCAACTTGATCTACTGTTGGAAAACCTAAAACAAACTCCCCTTTTTCCAATATGCTTTTAAGTGTTTTTCGTTTAGCTGTTGAATTGATTGCAATCATCACTGCCGGAGGTTGATGGCTGCACATTGCAGCAAATGCAAGTGTACATGCATCTGCTTTTCCATCTTCATCATAAGCGGAAGCAATTACTGCAGGAGAGGGATACATCATTGCCCTTGGTTTCAAATAGACTTTTTTTGACATTTTTACACCAGTTAAAGTTTTAGATTTTAATGTTTTTCATGAAATTCACATGGTCTATGTATTTTCTTAAAACCTCTTCAACGGTTCCTTCATCCTTTACCAATTTCAATCCAGCATCTTCTGCATAGATTGCTGCTTTAGGGCCGAATTGCTCACATATTGCCACTTCACAATCTCCAATGGCTTCAATGATCTTTGGATTTTGATGTTTCATATCTGCTTCAATTTCAACATTTCTTTGCTCTATAAAGTTGAATTTATCCTCTTCCTCATCGTATTCATAAACATATAATGATTTTGCTTTTCCAAAGTGCAAATCTACATTTTCTCCATTAGTTGAAGCAACAGCTATTCTCATATTAGTCACCATTTTACTTTTTTTTTTTAATTTGAATAAAAAATAAGAGTTATTCCTCTTTCCAGTTGTTGTAAATCAAGGATTCTATTTTCTGGTTATCCTCAGGGTATGTGTTCTGATTCATAATGATGAACAATTCATCAGCATATTTCAATTTCAAATCCTCATCTGGAATCAATGTATTTCCGCTTCTTACAACAGATACAACCATCGCGGATTTTGGGATAGGAAGCTCCCAGATTTTTGTCCCTATCAAAGCGCAGTCCATTGGAACAACATACTCTTCCAATACGCTTTTTGTCTTATCGAAGTCAATTCCCTTATTCTTCTTCAATAGTCTCATAAGCAATGTTTCATAGATTGGTTCATTTCCAAGGATTGTTGGAATTATATATGCAAGTATTGTCACAACAATCATTGCAACAAGAGAGTTTGTAACTCCAGTCATCTCAGCAATCAATACAACTGCAGTTATTGGAGTTCTGACAGAACTTGCAAACATTGCAGCCATTGAAATCATGATGAACTTATATGCAATCATTGGATTCAATCCAAAAATTGGAATGACAATTGCACTGAATATTGCACCGATATATGCTCCAATAACAAGAACTGGGTAGAATATTCCTCCAGGGGCACTTGAACCGAAACAGAATATTAAAAGCAGGTATTTTCCAATTAAAAGGACGATTAAAACAGATAATGGAGGCAAGGTATATTCTATTAAATGCATCATGGAGTATCCTCCACCAAGCACATTAGGTAAAATTAGACCAACCGCTCCTGTTATGAGAAATACAATGACATATTTAACTTCCAATGGAAGAAAACTCAATCTTTCCCACATTTCAGAAGCCTTAATCATTCCCACATTATATATGTATCCTAAGATTCCAACGATAATTCCTAAAATAATCAAAAGGTAGAAGTATTTTAAAGGAAGATTCAATGATGTGAATGGGAATATTGGGCTTTGTCCAAAGAATATTTTTGATACCAGGTCAGCTACAACTGCTGAAACCAACCCTACAATAACGATGGATCTGTCAAATCCCTTATTGATTTCCTCTAAGGTGAAAATGAATCCTGCAAGTGGGGCACTGAATGTTGCTGCAAGCCCAGCTCCGCTTCCACATACCAAAAGACGTTTTTCATCTGTCTTGCTGTTTGGCAAGTATTTTGAAACACCTTTTGCAGCCATTGCTCCTAACTGTACAGATGGCCCTTCTCTTCCCAAGGAAAGACCTCCAAGGGATGTAAGGGTTCCTCCAAGAAACTTTGCAATCAATGTTTTCCACCAGCATACATCAAAGTATCCCTTAACTTCACCCATCACTATAGGTATTCCGCTCCCTAAGCTATCTGGATCCCATTTCATTAGAAGTGCAGTGATGAATCCCATTAGTGCAAGTATTGCAAACCATGCAATTGTTAATAGGAAGTCTCCTTGAATGTATTTTAATGTGGAAAATAGGATGTTTTCGCTATTGTCCAATCCGAATCTGTATAATGATACAACCAATCCTGAGAATAAACCTATTAAAATAGCTTCTATAATCAGTTTGATGTAATATTTTGAATCATCTACATTCAAACCCAATGTTTGCTTAATCATCTTCATGGTTTAACCTCAGTTTCATTATTTTGCTTATTCTGTTTAGTTAAATGTTCGCAGTGTCATGAAAAATAAAATTAATAATTATCTTGTGATTCCGCCAAATCCTTTTATAAGTTTTTCACATTCTTCAATGGATTCTTTGCTTAATGATTGAATTGAAAAGGTGTAACTGATTTCATCTTCTTTTATAGGTTCACCTTTGTAGATGTCAATTATTTCCACATCAACAACATCATCAATTCTTTTTAAAGCATCTTTGATGATGTGGGGATTTGATTTTCTCCTGAAGAGTGCACTAAGGTCTCTTGTGTGTATTTTCTGATTCTTGACCTTCCAATTGAAGAGTTCCTCTTCATCCAGCATTTCAGCATTGGATATCTTTAGCTTTTTGACCTTGCCGTTTTCATCTTCCAAATATACGAAATCAATACCAATTTCCTTGATTTTTCCAACATGGATTTTATCTGAATAAATATGCTTAAGTCCCACTTCCTGCCCAATGGATTGCATTAATATATTATATTCTTGGGTAAGGGCATTTATTGCCTTGTCACTTCTACCTAAAGCCGCTTGAATGTCCCCCATATGTCTTGTTGCTTTAAGAGCGATTTCAACAAACTCTTCCTCATCCTCATTTGTCAATGCTTCCTTCAATTCGCTTATGGAATCAAAAAGAGCTTGTCTGATTTTTGCTCCACGTTTATTCTCATGTTGGATAGAGTAAGTGAGATAAGGATTTTGAGATACTATCCTGGCTATTGTATCAATCATTAGATTGTAAATTGGACTTTCATAGTTTTCAGTATCCTTTATATCAACTTGAAGCTTTTCAATAGCTGAAGCTGTAGAGATGTATGAAAAGTGGGTTAAGACCTGTACAATTCCCATCATGTCATCATGATGCTCTGGAGTTGTTTCCACTATTCTCATTCCCTTGTCTTCAAGGAACTTGTAGATTTTAGGATACCATTCTCCCTTTTCAATTGGTGTAAGAACTATAATCTGCCCTTTCAAATCAGTGGTTCTTGGACCAAAGACTGGGTGAGTAGGGATGAATTCAACTCCTTCTCCAATGCATTCCTTCATTTTGAGGCTAGGTCCTTCTTTCACTGAAGTTACATCAAGCATTAAGGAACCTTCTTTCATGAATGGTCCCAATTCCTCTATAACAGATTCAGTGCTTGAAATAGGGACGGAAATAATCACGATGTCGCTATCTTGAACAATCTTCTTATTATTGTCGCTATATTTTATTCCAAGTTCTTCGCTGACTTGCTTACCGACAATGGAATCTCTTCCTGTAATTGTAACATCGAAGTTAAAGTCTTTCATATACCATGCAATGGTTCTTCCTAAACCTCGTGTTCCTCCAATAATTCCAATTTTCATTTTATTAGCTCTATTAGTTTTGTTTTAGAAATTGATAAAAATCATTTAAATTGATTTTGATAATTATTATTTTTGAAAATCTTATTTAAAAATTATTTTTGAAAACCTTATTTAAAAAACCTTATTTAAAAATTACTTAATTTTATATATTATCAATAATCATATTTTATATTGTTTTATAATAATTATATAAATATTGAGTTTTTTATAATTTTTGATATGTTTTTGATTAATTCTATTTGGAATTATCACTAAATTTAAAATTTTTTATGCTTTAATTGAGGTTTATTCATGAAAATAACTTATCAAGATAGAAAGAAAGGAATTATCGAACTTCTTCCTGAAACTTTAGATGACTTATGGCATTTATCTCACATAATTGCTGAGGGGGATACTGTATACTCTAAGACAACAAGAAGGATTCAGGACAATACTGGAGATAAGTTAAGAAGTGATAGGGGGGTTAAGAAGACCTTTACTTTAGGTGTTTCAGTGGAGGATGTAAGCTTTCACATATTCACTGGAAAGCTTAGGATAATCGGTTCAATCATTAAAGGTCCTGAAGACCTGATTCCTCTCGGATCTCACCATACAATTGAAGCAAAACTGAACACTCCAATCAAAATATTTAAGGAACATTGGTCCGGATATGCATTAAAGAGAATCAAGCAAGCTATTGAAGCTTCCAAGAAATTATCTGCAATCATTGTTGTATTGGAAGATGATGTTGCAGACTTTGGTTTGATGAGACAATTTGGAATTGAATATTATGGGCCAGTTATGGGAAATGTTTCCGGAAAAAGGATAGTTGATAAGAACAGGGCTAAGAATATTGAGAAATTCTATCAAAAGATTGTGGATTATATCCTCAAGTTTGACAATATCCAAACCATAGTCTTGGCGGGTCCCGGATTCTTTAAAAATGATTTCTTAAAGTATCTTGAGTTGAAGCATAAGGATTTGGCTAAAAAGTCCATAGTTGAAGCAACCGGTTCAGGTGGAAGAGTGGGCATCAACGAGGTTCTTAAGAAGGGAACCGTTGAAAAATTGGCTGCAGAGAATAGGGTTGCATTTGAAATTTCAGCTATAAATGAAATCCTTCAGGAAATAGCAAAATCTTCTAATTTGGTTGTTTATGGTAAAAAGCAAGTGAAAGAGGCTATCAATTTGGGAGCTATTGAAAAGCTATTGGTTTTGGATAATCTAATCAGAAGTGAAGACCTTGAGGAATCCATGGATATGGTTGAAAACATGTCTGGTGAAGTTTTAGTAATAAGCAGCCAGCATGAAGGTGGAAAGCAACTTGAAGGATTAGGTGGTATGGCTGCTACCTTAAGGTATTCCATTAATTAATTTATTATTTTTAACAACTATTTTTAGACTTAATTATTAATTATTTTAAAACTTAATATTATATTTAGACTTATCTATTTTAGACTTATTTATTAATTATTCTAAAACTTAATATTATATATAATAAAAATTATAAAAATATTAATATTACATTAAAAAATTAAAGGATTTTAAACATGTTTTTAGAATTATTATTTGTATTTATTGCAACATTTTTAGGAACTGGGGCATTGAATATAATATTCCGTTTCTTAGGTAAAAGAGGTTATATGGGAAATCTATATGAACCTGTACGCGGAGGCACTCCTCGTGGGATTGGTATAATTCCATTTATTGTAATTAGCCTATTCTTGCCTGCAGGATTTAACAATCTTGTTCTAGTGATGGGATTATGTGCTCTAGTTGATGATGTGATAGGTAGAAGAAGAATCGCTAACTTGCCTATTGAAATAGGTCAGCTTGCCAGAGGAATAGGTATGTTATGCGTTATCGGATTAGGTTATCCTCTTATGGGCATTTCTTCTATTTTAGTTGCTTTAATGATTCAGCCTATGAACATTGCAGATATGCAACCTGGATCCGCAGTAAGCGTAGTTATTATAATGAGCTTCTTTACAATTCTTGCAACTCTCATTATAGGTGCAGCCCCTGTTGCACAGATTCCTGCATATTATGTTCCATTGTTGACTTTAGTAACATGTATTGCTTATGCTCCTTTAGACTATTCCGGAAAAATCATGTTAGGTGAAGTGGGAAACCATACCTTCGCTTTAGCTTTGGGAATAGGATTTTACATTCTTGGAGGATTTGTAGGAACATTAATATTGTTCATTGTAACCACTGCATTGATTGCATACATTAGAAGAAGAAAGTTATCTAGATTCCTTATTAATAAATTGCATATAAACAATCCAACTTTCGGTGATTTGTTTATGGATGTCTTAACTGGTGGAGGTTTGGGTGATTTATTCAGAAAAATCATTCTTGGTGAACGTCAGCAAGTTGTCACTGACAATTTATTAATTTCACTTGGATTTAGAAGATTGCTTTACAATCCATATTCCCCTAATCTAGAAAGAGTAATTGAAAAGGATGTTAGAACAAAACCGACTGATTTAAGAAAGTTAAGTTAATTGTAAGGTTCTAGTAAACTATAAAAATCAAATATTTAATCAAATTTTAAATTAATTTTTTTACATTTATTATGGTGATTTTATGAGTGATATTTTTGAAGTCATTAAAAATCGTAGAAGCGTAAGAGCTTACAAAGATGAACAGATTGAAGATGAACAAATTGAACAAATTTTAGAAGCAGCTATTATGGCTCCTACTGCAAGAGGGGAAGCTCCATGGCATTTCACTGTAGTTCAAAACAAGGAAACCCTTGCAGATATAAATGATTCTGTACTCAAGATATTATCCAATTCCGGTGATGAATTCCTTGAAGCAATTGCTGAATCTGGTGTTAATGTTATGCACAATGCTCCAACTGTTGTATTTGTTTCCGCTAAATCAGACGCAACAAATATGCAAGCAGACTGTTCTGCAGCTATTGAAAACATGCTTCTTGCGGCGGAAGGATTGGATATCGGATCCTGTTGGTTAGGTCTTGTAGCTATTTATTTCAGTGTTGAAGAAAACTTGAAAAAGCTTCACATTCCTGAAGGATACACTCCATTGTATGGTGTTGCTTTAGGTTATAAAGTTGAACCAAATGAACCAAACCCACGTAAGGATATTTTTGTCAATTGGGTAAAATAAGATTAAAAATTTTTATTATTTTTTATTAATTTTCTTTAAACTATTTTTTAAAAAAAGAAGCATTGATAAGATAGATTATCTTATCAACTTTAATTTTTATACTAATTTTATATTTTTATATTATTATTTCTATTTCTATTTATATTTCTATTCACATGATTTTTAAGATTTTATAATAAGCATCTGTAGATGGATGGACTTCCAAGAAATCATCGAAATCCTCTTTTGTAATTCCCATATTCATTAGGAATGCAAGATATGCCGTATCATCAATTGATGATGGAGATATTTGACTTGCTCTCACTATCTCTTCTGTTTCAGTATTGAGTGAAATCTTTGTAAGTCCAGTTTCTCCTCTTAAGATTCTCCAGAATGCATGTGGGCCTCCAAGACCAGGAATTATGACATCTTCAACATTGTCGCTATCCTCATCAGATTTTGATGCTTTTTGAGTGAAGCTCACATCCAAATCCAATGTCAATGACTGTGGAACGTTTATATCATCAAACTTATTCAAGTATCCTGCCATGCTTCTTGCTGCTGAAATCCCTTCTTTTCTTGCATAAGGAGTGAGGGTGATTCCTCCTGTAACGTCTCCTGCAGCATAGATGTTTGGATTTGAGGTTTGGAAGAATTCATTTACCTTAATTGACCCATCCTCGTTCAAGTCCACTATGTCAGCAACTATTTCTGAATTTGGAACTCTTCCAGTGGCTATCAATGTTTTTCCTTCAAACTCTCCCTTGTCTGTTATGATGGAGTTTTCAGTGATTTCCAAAACATTGGTGTTTTCATGGATATCCACTTCATCAATGAGTTTGTTAACTACATAAGATTTGATTTCCGGTTCCAAATCCTTTAGGATTTCACTTCTTGCAATGATTTTCACTTCACTTCCAAAGCTTGAGAATAGGTTTGACAATTCTGTAGCAATAATCCCTCCACCAACTATATTTAATTTGCTTGGAACTTCCTCTAAGGAAAGCACATCGCTACTTGTTAAAGCATATTTTACTCCATCGATATTTGGAATAAATGGTCTTGCACCAGTAGCTATCAAAAGATTTTCCGCTTCATATATCTTGCAATCCTCATTTTTCACATTTTCTCTTTGAAGCTCATTGTCATTGTCCAATTTCACCTTAACTATGATTTTATCATCATCACTTATTTCCACACTCGCTTCACCATAGATGACATTATTGTTCACGCTTTCATTTTCTTCCTGGTTAAGTCTGCGGAGCATGAGTTGAGTCTTTTTAAGGTTGTCACATGCAGATTTATAATCCAAGCTTATGTTTCCATCGATGAATCCGATTTCAGTGAATCTTTTGAAGTTTCTTATGAAACGGCTAATGTCAGTAAGCGCACATACAACCATGCATCCTTCATTAAGACAGGTTCCTGCAATGTATTTCTTTTCAATAAGCAAGGTTTCCTCTCCCAATTTGCCAAGTTCGAATGATCCAAGTCTTCCAGCAGGGCCTGCTCCAATAACAATGTTTTTAAATTTTTTTATTTCTTCCATGCTATCCCTTGATTTTTTTTAAATTATTTGGTTTTATTAAGTCAGTACTAATTATTAAAATTAATAAATTAATAAATTAATTAATTTTAGTATGTTTATTTTATTATAAAAATTTATTAATTATTTTTAAAAATAGCTGTTTCAAATGAGTGATAATTGTTCTAATAAAAATAATTTTATGTAAAAATAGTGAAAAGTATTATTAATCTCTTCTGAAAGTAATACTTTATTGTATTAAGTTATGAATAATTTTATGATTTAAAAAAAATTAGTTTTAAGAATTAGTTTTTATTTAATAATTCCAAGAACTTCTCTTTAGCTTCATCAATTGTTAAAGGATAATCGTTGTTCATGTCAAATCCTTCTTTTTCAAGATTTTGGAAAAGCTCTGTAACAATAGGCACTTCCAAGTTTGCCTTATCAAGAATTTCAGGTTGTGCAAAAATCTCTTTAGGTGTTCCTTCCGCAACCAATAATCCGTCAACCATAACGAACACTTTTTTTGCATAATTCGGAACCAAGTCAACTTCGTGAGTTGAAATGATGATTGTGATTCCCTCTTCATTAAGTTCCTTCAATAATTTGCTCAAACCTCTTACACCTTGAGGGTCTAATCCTGCAGTTGGTTCGTCTAAAACCATGATTTCCGGTTTCATTGCAAGAATTCCTGCAATAGCAACTCTCTTCTTTTGACCTCCACTTAAATGATGAGGTGCCTTTTTCTCGAAACCGCTCATTCCTACACGAGCTAAACTTTCAGTAACCCTTTTTTGAACCTCTTCCATAGGTAACTTCAAGTTTAAAGGGCCGAATGCAACGTCTTCTTCTACAGTAGGTGCAAATATTTGGTCATCAGGGTTTTGGAATACGATTCCAACTTTCTGTCTAAATTTTAGCAAAGATTTTTTATCATACTTCAATTCTTCGCCATCGATGAAAACTTGACCTTCATCAGGTTCATAGATACCATTCAAATGAAGGAACAAAGTAGATTTTCCAGCACCGTTTTTTCCCAAAAGAGCAACCATTTCTCCTTTCTCAACTTTTAAGCTAACTCCTTTAAGTGCTTGATAATCCTTAGTATAAGAATATTTGATATTTTTCACTTCTAACATTTTATTCCTCCTTTGGCGGTACATAAACCGGAAGTTCTCCGTAATAACCTCTTGAATCTAAACTATGTTGTAATGTTTCACTTTTATCTAATGATCTTAAAAAGATATTACTTATTAAATCTGCTAAGCATTTCATTGAATTCATATAAGAATGATATCCCATTCTTGTTTTCTGTGCTTTTTGCATTGTATCGATTTCATTTAGGAATATGAATATTGTATTGTACATTAAAAGCCCGATTTCAGTAATGATTTTTGGTACTTTCAAGGTATCCAAACAATGGAAAATCTTTGAAATTGGTGTTGTCAATGCAAGAAAACCTAATAAAGGGAAACATCCTAATACTCTAAAGAATGTGTATAACCCATAATGCCATGAGTCATCAGTAACTACAATGCCGAATATTCCTGTTTCATAGATGACTTCTCCATTTCCAAAGAAGAATATTAAGAATAGACATGTTATGACAAGAAATGCCATAGGTATTGTTAAAAATTTCAAATAGGATCTTATGCTGATTTTTGCTACTCCAAGTATTATGATGGAGAATAAAATGAAAATAAAGACATCAAAATATAGATTATCCAATGCTAAAGTAACTATCAATAATATTGCTGTTAAAAACAACTTTAAATAGGGGTTTGTTTCACTTAATTCATTATTGTGAGCAATATAATCCATATCAAATTTCATAAAATCACTAAAAATTCGTCAATTTAAAAAATTTTTAAGATTTTTGTTTTTTAAAAAATCTCTAAAAAAAGAAAAAATGGATAAAGAAGATTTATTCTTCTTTACCTTGTCCTCTCCAGTAACCGAAGAAGTAACCGATAATGATTGCTCCTATAGCTGCTTGAAGAGCGAATAATAAACTTTCTATTTCACCACTAGGTGGTTCCCAAATTGATGAAAACCATGGTTCAAAGTGAGTTGCTTCAATTTGTTCACTTGCTGCATCGTCAGAACCACCAAAGTATCCATCATCTTCCCCATGACCATTGTACATTGCTAATGGTGCAATGAAGATAATTGCACAGATTACTGCTAAAATAATTAATGTTGATGTTTTCATGTTAATCACCTTATGCTTCATTAGGAGCTAATGCACCTAATTTGTCTAATAATTTTGGTTTGTAAGCTTTTAATCTGTCCCATATGATTACGGTTAAGATACCTTCACCAATAGCTAATGGTACTTGGGTTACTGCAAAGATAGTTAAGAAAGCAGTTAATGCTGCGCCGAAAGTAGGTGCAGGGAATGCGAAAGCTAATTGGAATGAAGTAGCTACGTAAGTTAATAAGTCACCTAAGAATGCTGCAAAGAAGATTGCAATGGTTGATGAGATATTAGCTTTAGTTAAACCTTTGTATACTAACCAAGCGATGAATGGACCTACAATACCCATTGAGAAAATGTTTGCACCTAAAGTGGTTAATCCACCGTGTGCGAGTAATAAAGCTTGGAAAATAAGTACGATAGTTGCGAGTACAGCAGTTACAGCAGGGCCGAATAATGCTGCACCTAATCCGTTACCACAAGGGTGAGAACAACTTCCAGTAACAGAAGGTAATTTTAAAGATGATAAGATGAACATGAATGCTCCACTTACAGCAAGTAATGCTTTGGATTCAGGGGTTTCATCTACGATTTTTTTAATTTGATAAATACCAAATGCAACGATGATGAATGATATGACGAACCATACAATACACCATGTTAATGGTAAATATCCTTCCATAATATGCATAAATAATTTCCTCCAAATTAATATCAATATAATTTGATATTTTAATAAAGTTAAATTAAGTTTACTTTTATTAAAGTTATATTGATAAAGTAATTTATATTCTTTATTATATATAAACTTTTTAGTAATACTTCAAACTATTTTATCAAAAACTAATTATTTTCTAAAAAATAAAAGGATTGCATTTAAATTTCATGTTCCTTGATTTTTGTTTTTTGTTTCAATTTTTTTCATGGTTTGAATTTTATTTGTCTTATATTGGATTTTTATGAATTTTTTAATACTTTCACTTATTTTTTAAAAAATTAGTTTGATAAAATAAAAATATTTATATAATCTAAAAACTAATAATTAAAATATCAAATAAAAGTGATTTTAATTTAAGATTTTAAATTAATCAATTCATTTAAATAAATAAAAGGAGATGTTGCTAATGTGTATTGCTGCACCAGCTAAAATTGTAGAAATTGACACTGAATCTAACATTTGCGCTGCAGACTTTGGAGGAGTAAGACAAAACGCAAAATTGGATCTTCTTCCAGATGTGGAAATTGGTGATTATGTATTGATTCATGCAGGATATGCAATTGAAAAATTATCTGAAGAAGCTGCAAAAGAATCTTTAGAATCCTGGGATGAATTATTGGAAATGTTAGAAGAAGAAGACAAAGAACGTGAAAAAATGATGAAAGACATGTTATAGTCTTTTTCATTTTCTTTCTATTTTTTAATTTTTATTTGA
>Ga0256407_10007941_pt1 | contig 15752 bp, 22 predicted proteins | sample RumenRJG_04DNA_FD_193489 | JGI IMG/M metagenome (GOLD analysis project Ga0256407, IMG submission 193489) | Bovine rumen microbial communities from Lethbridge, Alberta, Canada - RJG_04 | ecosystem: Host-associated > Mammals > Digestive system > Stomach > Rumen | place: Canada: Alberta...
GGAAATGGTTTCTACGGCCGCGATGACAGCGATTCCGGTGATTACTGGGATGACGACTGGGACGATGATGACTGGGGCAGCTCGGCTCCAGGAAATCAGCAGAACGGCGACCAGAACAGCCAGCAGAACAACGGACAGCAGAGTCAGCAGAATTCCTCCAAAGTTTCTATCGGCATCGTCATCAGAGACAATAACGGCGTATACATCTCGCAGGTCACCGGCAGCAATGCCAAGAAGGCTGGTTTCCAGGAAGGTGACAAGATCGTCAAATTCGACGGGGATGACATCGACAACAGCAACGAGCTCATCGAGGAAGTGCAGGAGCACAAGGCCGGCGACAAGGTGACAGTAGTCGTTGAGCGCAACGGCAAGCAGCAGAAGATCACAACAACGTTAGAATAGACTCTTTGGCGGACTTCGGAGAGTGGTTCTGATGCTTTACAGTGCAAAATCCGGCATATGCATCAGATTATATACGGCTGACAGCTTTCGGCATTGTGATAATTGATGCGTTTTGCGTCAAAACATGAGATATGCATCAGATCTTAGACGACTGACAGCTTTCGGAGGTGTGGTTGTTGATGCGTTCTGCGTCAAAACATGAAATATGCATCAGATTTAGACCGGCTGACAGCTTTCGGCATTGTGATAATTGATGCGTTTTGCACCATAACATGAGATATGCATCAGATTTTAGTCGGCTGACAGCTTTCAGAGTTGTGATAGTTGATGCGTTTTGCGTCAAAACATGAGATATGCATCAGAATAGATAAAAAGTACCCGCTGCAAGTTCACTGCAAATGAACTGCAGCGGGTGTTTTTTAGTGTTATGCATTTTGTGCTGCGGTGAAGCTGCTTATAGTTGCAGTGAAAATGCGGTAGAAGTCGTCCGGGTACACCATGACGAGCTCGCCGTGCTCATAGCCCGGGATCTCGATGAAGGTGACATTGCTTAGATAGCCTTTCAGGAAATCCATGTCCTCCTTGCGGGCTTTGGCCTCCTTCTCTGCGTACCAGTATGTGATCTCGGTATCCAGCGCAGGTGCGGGATGCGGCAGTTCATAATTGTTGGCGGACCAGAAGTCGTTGTAGATCGAGCGGGCTTTGTAGGTCTGCCGGTAAAAATCCATGAGGGCATCGTACTCGGCTGCCGGGTCGTGGCCCGCAGGTGTGTACTTTTCGGGCGGCGCGACCTTCTCGAGAAGTTTTCTGCTCCTTGTCATCGGCCAGGCCAGGGCAAAATCTCTCAGGGATATCAGGCGGCAAATCCACGTGCCATCAGAATTCCTGTATGTGGTTCCTGGCGTACTGCATGAGTCTCAGGTCGAGCGGCTCCTTTTCGTAGAGCTTCTCGAACTGCTTCAGGAAGTCGTCGAACGGATACATCTTCTTCCTCTCTTCATAGTCCCATGAGTTGTCTATGGCGAGGTCGCTGAGGTCGTTAAGGTCGATGCCGTTTGCGGATGTGAATTTCTTCAGCAGTTCGGCATGTCTTGAAGCGTGGATCTCTTTCAGCGCATCGAGTATGTACGGTGCGGCTGAGCGGCACGGCCCCACGAGGAACCTGCACAGCCCGTCCGTGCTGACCTCCGCCTCATAGAGAGATGCGATGTAGAAAACGCGTTTTGCCCCCTTGAACAGTTCGAGGCACTGCGGCACTTCACGGCGCCCCGCTTCCTTCATCATCCGCGCCGAGACAGCGTCGCGCAGCTCGATATTCCCGAGGCGCATCAGCTCGTCAGAACTCATAGCTATGTATTTCTTGTCCTTATTCAGGCCTGCGAAAAGACTGCCTATACCCATTGTTCTCACTCCTGTCTGCACATTTGCTGTCCTTATGTTAGATAATTCTAACCACTTTGTCAAATGTGCCTGCACGGGAGGAGCCTAAAGGCCATACGCTTTGTCAAGTGCGCCTGCACAGGAGTCCTTGTTAATGCGGTCCAGCGTCCAGTCGTCGCCGCTCTCGATACCGAGCGATATCTCCCTGAGGTCGAGGCCCTTTTATTTGCATTTCAAAAGGCAGCCGCAGCTGCCTTTTCTGATGCGAATCATTTAGTTAGTATGACAAAGAAAACCGTCCCCGTTGACACATTATTTAGTAAGCGACTTGATTACATCCTTGTACCCGCCTACATCGGCTCCAACGAACGGGTCGTGGACGAATTTGCCGTTGCTGTCGACAAACAGGGTCGTCGGGAACATCCTAACTTTGTTCATGAATTCAGCGAGTTCGCCGGCTGCGATTATGTTCGTGAACTTCACGCCTGAATCGGCGACTATCTTCTGGGCAGCCGCGTATTCTGCGCCCGAAGTCTCCGGGACATCGCTGACGATGCCGATGATCTGGACGTTATCCGGCAGCTCCGCATCCCACTCCGCCAGAGCCGGCATTTCATCCTTGCACGGGCCGCAGAATGTGCCCCAGATGTTGACGACCGTTATGTCTGCGTTGGCGAAAACCGAGCTATCAACTTCATTGCCCTCCAGGTCATACGAAGTGAAAGCCGGTATCGAGTCGGTCCCGTCCGATGAGCCGAAGATCCCGCATGAGCACAGCGTCGCAGTCATTAAGATCATTGTCAGAATCAGTGCAAAATGCTTTTTCATAATGCGCTCCTGATGAATTCTTTTAGCGCCTAGTCATCTTCCTCAAAGAAGTAGTAATCGATATCTCTCCGCTTCACGTTCTTGTAGCATATGCTGATGTAGTGCTGCAGGATGTCGCGCGCTTTCTTTTCGGTCGGGATCAGGCTGATGTCCTTCTCGTTTTTAGGCAGATCAAGTGAGAAGTACAGGACGCCTTTCTCTCCTGTCACTACTTTTTTGCCCTCGAACTCGAGCTCGTTGATCATGTCAGCGAGCATTTTCTCAGGGCCGTCCGTCAGCATCCTGACTGTGAGATACCTGTCCCAGTCCATCTCCGGCGACTCCTTGCGCCAGTCGCGGATGAACCTTTTGGCCCGCTTCTCTGAGAAAGTATCGAAGAGCCTTGCTGCCGCATTGTTTCTGAGTTCGAAATCGCCCAGGACTGCGCCGAATCCGTACGCAAATACCTCGCTCATGTGTCTCTCCTTCTTACAGCATCACGGGATGCTCTGCCATTCTAGATGAGGCGGAAGCCGCCGACAAACGGCAGCGGATCCATTCTCCATGTTGCCGCACGGACGATGCCCATGATGTCGAGCACCCATACTGCGATCTCGATGATGCCTCCTGCAATGGTCCCGATCAGCGGGATTATGGCGATCACTCCTGCGGCGATGCCGGCAATGTTGAGGACCAGCGCCTGATTGAGGTGCATCCTTGTGAAGTCGTCATTCTTATCGCCTATGACCAGGGCTATGAAGAACCCGATCCATGTGATATATGCTATAACAGCTGCCAGATTGGATTTCTGATTCATTTTATTCTCCCTTACTTCTTAAGCGGCATGAGCTCGTACGGCTGCACCTTGGCAAACTCGTCGAGTGAGAGCTCTACCAGGTATCCGCCGCCACCGCCGTTGATCACTACTTTATCCATGTCACCTGCACACTCGTCGAAGATGACTCTGTACTGATTGATCATGCCGAGCGGTGAAGTTCCGCCGTGCACGTATCCTGTCAGCTGCTTGAGCTCGACCGGCTTGATCATCTCGAGCGCATGCTCGCCGAGAGCTCTCGCGGTCTGACGCTGCGACAGTTTTGCCAGAGCCGGAACCACGAAGACATAGATGCTGCCTGTCGTGTCGCCCTTCATTACAAGTGTCTTGAAGAGTCTTGCCGCCCTGTCTGCTCCGACCATTCTCGAGTAGTCCTCGCCGCTGATGGCGCCCGGCGCCTCAAGGAATTCGTACTTTGCTCCAGCTGCGTCAAGAGCCTCAGTTGCAGGTGTTGTTATCTGTGACATTTTTTATATGTCCTCCTGTGAATTAATCTTGTTTTCCAAACAATTATTATACACCCTAAAGCCATCAGCAGGCAAAACAGGGCGCATTATGCCGCGCTTACGGTAGTCCGCATGCGCCGGGCGGCGCTGTCTACACTTTCTCGAATCTGTATTTCTGCTGCACCTGAGGATACTTCTCATGGTCGACTTCGCCGAGGAACATCTCAAGCGGCCGTACGAAGAGGCCGCCGTCTCCGTAGAGCGGCCTGTACACCATCATGTCCTCGCGCGTCTCGGTGTGGGTCGCCACACCGACGATCTCATACATATACATTTTGCCGGCACGCTCCTCGTCACTCAGCATTTCGCGCTTGAAATGCTGCACGATGTCGCCTGGCCTGAATCTGTCATTCATGTGATACTCCTGTCTGAATGTCTGTTATCATGTAGATTGCTCACTCTCTTTTTTATGATAGTATTTCTTCATCCTTTGTGCACTTATTATTTCTTAGTGCCAGTCAATGCACAAAGAAAAAACATAATGCCTAAGAGGATATTTCTTGACTTACTGAACCTTAATGATAGAATATTACACGAAGAGACGGGTTTTATACCGTACGGTCTTCGGACCTAGGCGGGCTGCTCGTCTCTTTTTTTAATTCTACGAAATCGTACAGATACTTGTGATCATCTTCTGCATGCCTAACAAGCATTACAGCCTTATATATATTATATCTTGCTATCATTCCTGTCTGATCACTATACACCGGAATCGCAAATCTGACATCGTACCTGTACCATCCATATTTTGCATCCATATCATGTTTCTTCTTTCGATTCTCCGAATGCCGCTTACCAGTTGCAAATCTGACCAGCTCAGGAACAGCCTGAGAAGCATTTGCTTTTGCTTTCGCTGTGGCTCCTTTCAGTCGGATACGGCTCTCTGAATTTGCAAATTCATCAGGAAAGTCTGAGGAGATATACACTTTGTCTGATGACTCTTCGATAACGAAGAATTCTCCTATGTATTCTTTGAGGAATTTCTCTACAGCTTTCCATTCTTCTCGCTTTCCCTTGAAGCGAATATCATTGATCAAAACAATTTTGCTTCCATCCAGATCATTGATAACAGTTACATTTCTATCCATCATGATGCTCCTCCTGTCTTTAAGAAAATGGCACAAAAAAAGACGGAGCGCTCTGTCTCCGTCAAAACTTTATATCTATGGCTGGATTATATCGCAAATTATTACTTTTGCAACCGCCGTTGTGTGAAGATTATATCTTTCTTGCTTGCGGGGCAAAATAGTTTTCCAGTGCGTATTCGAACTGCTGCTCGAAGGCGCGGATCGCATCCCGGCTCACCTCCATCTTAGGATAGAGCATGTCGAATGCGTGGATGTTCGTGTGGTAGACGTCAACATGTGCCGAGATATTTCCTATTCTGATTTTCCTGACACTTATATCCGGATCCGGCCACAGTTTGATATTCACGTCTTTTCTCCTGTCCCTCCTGATCGCGTCCACCCAATGGGTTACGTCCGCCCGGTGGGTTACGTTCCCCCTGATGGGATGCACGCAATCAGCATCGTTTTCCTTTGTGTAAATATTATTCAAAACCGCCGCATATGTCCATCGCACGCCCGATGCAGCAAAAACTCCGGCAGTTTCAATTCACTGCCGGAGTTAGCTGCTTATGTATTCTGCGCTTTCACGCGTTTTGCGTTTTGCACTACTGGAATCCGATATTGAGAGTTCCTCACTCCTTCATGTCGATCTCGAAGTCGACTACTTCGTCTGATCCAGTATTTGAGGAACCTGAGGATGAACTGTCTACAGAACCACCACCTGAAGGATCATCACCCTCATCCGGGCGCTCAGGCTCCTGATACCCTTCAGCAGGGGAATCTGGCATGGCGTATGGATCTTCTCCCGGTGCTGCATCCGGATCATATGCCGGCGCTGCGTTCGGGTCGACTGACTCGTCGCCAGTCTCTTCGTCAGGATAATATTCGATTGTTCCTCCACTGGCTGCTTCTAATCCGTCCTTGTTCCTGAAATAGAATACCATAAGACATGCGGCTGCTATTCCCACAGAAATCCAGCCTTCTTCTGACAGGCCCTCTTCCACAACGAATGCAACCAGTACTCCGCCGGCGATGAACCAGCCTATCCCTCTTGGTACAAAGATCTGCTTCATTAGATAGACCGCAACGAATACAAGGCCGAGCGCTATGGTGCTCAGTTTTGCCGCGATCCCGTATGATTCAGTTGCTGATGCGCAGATTATCAGGCCGGCTATGAGCCAGCCAATTCCTTTTGCAGTTAGTTTCATAATGATTTACCTCAGCAGCAAGCCGTCTATCAGAGTCCCTTTCTGTTCTTTTTTCAAATTATATTTAGAATGTGTTTAATTGAATAGTAGCATTATTCGATTTCCTTCTCCAGTTCCTCGATAGAAGGCAATGTGCCCTTATACTTTTCGGGTATCAATTGTGATAGCTCGTAGCTGGAAATGCCAAGCGGCTGGCTGCTGGACTCAAGTGCATAGTGTGCATCAATTTTATCCATGTCCTTACATATAAGCAGTCCGATTGTTGGCTCCATCCAATCCTCTTTCAGCTTGTGATTTACCGCCACAACATACGATCCCAGCTGTCCAGTATAAGATGCGTCAAATTCACCAGCTTTTACTTCAAGTACCACATAGCATTTCAGCCTCGTATTGAAGAACAACATATCTATGTATTTCTCTTTGCTTCCTACTTCTATCCTTACCTCACGTCCTGCAAAGGCAAATCCGTTTCCAAGTTCAAGAAGAAATTCTGTTATTCTGTCCATCAAAGCATCCTTCAGTTCTTTTTCTCTATAGTTATCTGCGATAGAGATGAAGTCAAACTGGTACGGATCTTTAGTTATTTCCTGAGCAAGGTCACTGTTTCTGTCAGGCAACGTAATGGCAAAATTACTGACCGCCTTGCCCTGTCTCTCATACAGGTCCGTATCAAGGAAATTAAGAAGCATAGCTCTTGACCAGTTGTTTTCAAGCGTTTTGCGTACATAGAAGAGTGCTTTTTCTTTATCACTTTTGCACTTGTCAATCAATAATTTATGATGTCCCCATGGAATGCAAAACACGCATGTCTCGTTTAATTGCGCATCAACTTGGTGCGCAAATCCGGCCTCAGGATACATTTGATAGAAATTATGCATATATATCAGATTCCTTGGCGAAAAACATCTGACATTCGGTAACTGTTTTTTCAAATCGCGGCTGACATACTCATAGAAATGGCTTCCCCATGAGGAAGACTCTTTCTTCTCGTTCAGGTCTCTGCCTATTGACCAGTACAACCGCAGCATCTCATCATTTACTTTTACAGATGCTTTGATCTGGCTATTCCTGTACCTGCTGCTAATTTCATTGATCCAATCCTTGTACTCTTTGCTTTTTTCAATTGAATTACTCATACTTAGCCTCCTTATCAATTGATAGAATCGGATACAAAAAACGTCAGGATCTGTGTGCCTGATATCACACATTTCCTGACGCTCTCATACCCGCGACTGGGTCCGGCCGGAAAAGGCCTTACCTATTGAATTTGTATCGCTATAATATCACAAATAATATCTAGAACTCCAGCTCCACATCGAACAGGCATCTGCCGAAGAAGTCGATGATGCCTTCCTCTACATCGTCCTTGAGGTCATCGTAGTTGTGAATCTCGTGTCTGTAGCCTGAGTACAGCAGGGTCTCAACGTCGCAGCCCGCATCGGTGAGCCAGTTGCTGACCTGATAGACGCCCGCGCCGTACTGGCCGACAGGGTCCTGGTCGCCTGCGATGTTGTATATAGGAAGATCCTGCGGGACTTTGGCAGCCCACTCAGGACCGGTGATAACGTCGATCATTTTGCAGAAATCCATGAATGATCGGTTGCTTGTCGGCTTGGTGAAAGCATCGAACGGATCATTCGCATGGTCGTTTTGCACGTACTCATCGTGGCAGATCCACTCGTTGCCGAGCTTGACGCCCTCGTCGCAGCGCGCGAACATCCAGCCCATCATGACCGAGCCGACATCCGGATCGGACTCCTGGCCCTTGCCGTCGTCGAGGAGCTTCTGGATGTATTCCATGCTGTGCTCGAGTCCCGGGAAAACGCCGGACGTGCCGCAGAGTGTGACGCCGTCGAGCTCGTCGCCGTACTTGGTGATGTAGTCGCGAGCGATGAAGGAGCCCATGCTGTGGCCGAACATAAAGTACGGCAGATCAGGATACATCTCCTTCACGATGGTGGTCAGTGTGTGCTCGTCTTCCATCATGGTGTGGACCCCGGTGCCGCCCCAGTCGCCCCAGCAGTTGTTTTCCATTGCAGTCTTGCCGTGGCCTACGTGGTCATCAGCCGCAACGATGAAGCCCGCATCCATGAACTTGACGATCATGTGCAGGTACCTGCGGGAGTGCTCGCCGAATCCGTGGATCAGCTGGATGATCCCCATCGGCTCAGCTGCCGGCACATATACCCATCCGTAAACAGTGTCCCTCTTGTTATACGAGTCAAAACAGATTTCGTGTAGCATGGTGGTCCTCCTTTTTTCTTATGTTGATGCTTAATGCTGTCGTGTCTTTTTTCTATGCGCGTCGCTGTGTGTCTTTTTTCTATGCGTGCCACTACCGGTTCCTTTTTACTATGCGCACCGCTACCGGCTCTTTTTTACTATGCGCGCCGCTGCTCCGGCTGCCCCGGCTGCTGCAGCTCCTATGCCTGCAGATACCGCGGCCTTTGCGGCTTTGCTCTTGACATCCTCTCCTGAAGCCTTGCCTTCGCGCCTTACGTATCTCAGCTGGCAGGTCGCATCGCCCTTAGCGATTGTGCCCGGCAAGTCGAGCTCTACGCCAAAGCATTCGCCGATGCCTCTGTCGCCGCACATCGCGTAGTCGCAGAGGACAGCGATCTCTTCGTCGCTGCAGCCCTGCTTCTGCCATGCCTTGACGAGCGGGCAGTAGTGGAAGTCGATGTCGAGGTGGTCGTCATCGCATCTCAGGATGTCCATCTCGAAGACCTTTTGCGCGAAGAATCCGAACAGCGCCTTCTTAAGACCCCTGAGAGATGTGCCTTTGCCGCCCTTCTTGACGAGAAGCGATCCCTGATACAGCCCGCACCTCTTGATCGCAGCCGGGACGTATTCCTCTGCAGTCAGGCCCTTCTTCGCAGCCTCGTCCTGCAGCAGGTACATCCACAGCGCCCTGTGCTCGAGCTGCTCGCGGATGCCGACTATGAGCGGATTCTTTACTTTTGCCTCGTTTATTACCTTACTCATCCCTGCACCTCACATTCTCTTCTCCTGACGCAGCTTGCAGACCGTTTCTGTGACCCGGATCCCGCAGCGTCTTCTCTCCGGTGCACTGCAACTGCATCCCTCTATGAGTAAATAATAGCACAGTTCCGGCTGCCTTATTCTGATAATCTCCACATATTCCGCGCCCTAAGGTTTAGGAGTCCGTGAATCTTCAGTCACAGTCGCGTAGTCCATGGCGGCAGTCACAGTCGCGTTATCCATGGCGGCAGTCACAGTCCCCTTATCCGTGGCAGGAGTCCGCATTCTCATAACCCACAGCATCAGTGCCAGTCGCAAAAGGAGTTTTTTCAAAAACTGTACATTTTTTTGAAAAAAACGTAAAAAATGTATAGTTAGTACGATTGCCTCCCAGGTCTTCACTTTTACACCTGAACATTACTGTTGCTCTCTTTGCTATTTCAGGCAAAACTCCGAACTCTACTGCGCAGATGGTAAATATCGTTCATATAATTTTGACCGCTTTCTTTTGCAGTTGCGCAAATGCCTGAAACTAATCTCATTGCTTAACAAAAACTATACATTTTTTGCGAAAAAAATTTAAAAATGTACAGTTTTTGTCAAAACTCCTCTCACGCAACATAACCGGCAGTCACAGGGCATCGCACGAATTGTTTCCTCACAGAAAAACAGCGCCGTGCAGGCGCTGCTCGTTTCTTTTTAAATGTCAAGAAGGTCATTGTTTAGATTATCCGAAAACAAACAGCAGCACCCTTTTGTTACAAAATCGGGTGCTGCTCTTATTATTAACCTCTCCGGCTCGGGTTCCTGAACTCGCACGGCACTCCGACCTGGCACTTGCCGCAGCCGTACCGGGGAGCGTATTTTGCCTTCATCTTCTCAACGTGCCTGTTGCATTTGATGTTGTTCTTGCCGTGCTCCAGCGAGATAGCATTCGCCGGGCAGTTCCTGACGCAGGCACCGCATCTGATGCAGTAATCGTCGATGCCTGTATATGGGCGCTCGGTCGGCTCAAGCTCCTCAGTGATTATGATGCTGGCGAACCTGCCCGCCATGCCCTTCTCCGTGATGAGGCCGCGCGACAGGCCAAAAGTCCCGAGTCCGCATGCATATGCTGCGTGCCTCTCGGACCACTTGCTGTCTGCGTGGAAGTCCGGCCTTAGGCCCTTTGCCGTGAACTCTATCCTGAGCCCGAATCTCTCATCGAGCGCAGGCACGCAGGCTTTCATCCCCTTCTCCTCGAAGTGCTGTTTCAGCGCCGCCATGAATCTGCCGATGAACTCCTGGCCCTCGATCCTGGCGTAAAGCCACTCAGTCGAAGGGTCCGTGCGTGAGATGTCATCCGTATCTGCCTTGGCGTATTTGCCGCCTGATACTTTGATTCTGTTGCTGTAGCGCACATCCTCCGTGAACGGCAGGAAGAAAGACACCACCGTCTTCGCGCCCGGCAGCCATTCATCCGGTCCCATGAAGTTCTTCCCGATGACCTCTTTCCTGCGATAAGTATCGAAGATGCTGTCCCCCGCAGGGGCAAAACCGACGAGCGGCTCCTCGTACATCAGCACCTCACCGATGCCGGGTATGTCTGCAGTGTTGCCCTCAGTCTGCCTGAATATGCCGAGGCATTCGTTTATAAAGTCTGTGTTGGTATACATTCTGTCCCCCTTACGTATCCTGCCGGTGTCTCTGTGCTTTATCCATTCCTGAATTCCGCACATACATTGCCGGTCATTAATGCCCCTCTGCATTCTTTTCACTACTGATTCGAAATTCCCGCTAATAACCCGCTGCCGGGTCCACGACGTTGATAAGTTCCTCGCCCTCTGCATATCTTCTCAGATTCTCGCAGAAGAATTCGGCTGTCACGTCGTTGGTGTATTCAAGTCCCATGTCGCCCGAAGTGTGCGGCGTCAGTATCAGATTCTTTGTCGTCCACAGCGGATCGTCCTGAGGCAGCGGCTCTGTGCGCACGACATCGAGCGCCGCACCTGCGATTCTGCCTTCGTTCAGCGCACGCACAAGTGCATCCTGGTCGACCGTCGTGCCCCTGCCGACATTTATGAAGTATGCCGTTTCAGGCAAAACTTTTATCTTCTCTTCGTCGAAGATTCCGTCTGTCTCCGGCGTCTTCGGGATGCACATGACGACGATATCCGGGGTGAAATGCGGCAAAGTGCAGGCCGCCTCCCTGCGTTCGGCTGCTTCACTGCCGCAGCCTGATCCAGATGCCTTTCCGCCATAACTCCCGGGTCCGATAACTGCTGTGAAATCGTCAAGCTTATATACTTCATCGAATGGCTCTTTCGCTCTGCCGCTGCGGCTGAATCCAATAACCTTGCCGGCGCCGAGCGCCTTGAATTTCTTCGCGACGGTGCTGCCTATGTCCCCGGTGCCGATGATCGCTATGTTGCTGCCGGCTATCGAGCGGACAGGAAGATGCTGCTTCCACTCGCGGTCGTCTATCATCTTTTCGTACTCCGGGATGCGCCTCAGCAGCATCAGGCTGACCATGATCACATGCTCGGAGATGGCTCTGCCGTACGCGCCGGAGCTGTTGGTGAGAACCGCGCATCCTGTTTCAGAGCTGCCAGCGGACACAGTGCGGCCACTGTCTGCGGGAGTGCCGAAAAGCCCGGTAGCAATGAACTTGTCTGCTCCGGCGCTTGCCGTGTGGCACCACTTAAGAGCCGGCATCTCTGCAAGAAGCACCGGATTGGTGCAGAAGATGACCTCACCATCGGAGACTTTGCCTGTCGCATCTTCAGGGGCATTATAGAAAGTCATGTCGTATCCGTATTTCTCAGCTGAATCTGCGATCTTCCTGATCGCTGCTTCGCTCAGATACTTATTTACGCAATATGCTTTTATCATGATCACACCTCTGTTTCCCGATGGTTCGCCCGCTTTTCACTATTGTACCCTATGACAGCGGCATAAGGAACCTGCTGTTTTGCCCAATGGACCGGCGGAGTATTCAGGATATGAAAAACCGGGATCGCTCCCGGTCTGATAAGCGCCATTGTATGCACGCTTTCACTCTGCGGACTTGCATCAATCACACTGTGATGCCCGCAAGAATATCTGAGTCGATGAAGAACGACCCCGCCTCTGATTTGAGAAGAATGCCGCCGAGCGGATTCCTCCTGACTACTGTGACGATTTTGCCCTTGTCTATGCAGATGCCGGAAAGCACTTTCCTGAGCTCCGGTTCCACGAAGATCCATTTGATCGTGTATCTGCCTGCCGCTGCGTTGCTGAGTTTCTGCATCGTAGTTCTCCTTTCTGCTGAAGGGGAAATGCGGTGTAGCCGGGACAAGGTCCTGCTGCCTTGTCGCCAGATCTCCCGCTGCCGGTAATACAGAAAAGCACACCCGGGGATCTCCTGTCCCGCAAGTGTGCTGTGTCGCTCATCTCGCTGCCCGCATGGGGCCCGGCTCCTTCAAGGCCTGATCAGATTGAGTTCCATATGCTCTTCTGATTTCAATATACAGAGCCTGAGATGCGTTAGTCAATTGTAAACTGTTTGTGAAAAATGTTAACTTTCCATTCTTGACTTTCCGGCGTCTCAGCCCGCTATGCCATTTGCATCACACAGTTCAGCACCAGGTCTGCACACAACGTCCGGACCACTACACTAACTCCGCACCGAGTGCGCGCGCCTTCTCCTTCGCGCCCTCAGCCGCGTCCTTGACAAGAGTAGCCGTATTCCACACAGTCCTCGGACTGCAGTTAATTGCAACGATTTTCTTCATAATACCTCTGTCCTCTCTTCTTTCCGGCCGAATTATTAATGACACACATAGTCTATCATAAAAGTCAAAAAAGAGTTCAGCGGGCAGCCCGGGAACACGTCCCGGATACCGCCCGCTTAAATGAGGGATGCCTGTATCTGATTGCGGGCTGCCACCCTGTCCGGCCTCGATCACAAACCTGACTGGCCCAATTGTGATCCTCCTGCCAGGCTGCCCGCCTGCAACATTATGCCTACATGATTCCGAATCCTCCGGAGAAGACTATTACCAGACACATGCCGAGTATAATAGCCACGTGCCTTCCAACCTGTCTGCTGATATCTCTGAATGCGGTCATCTTACTGCCTCCTTCTCCATTTCATACCATCTTTCGCTGATTGAAACGCACCCCGAATATCTGTGTGTTTATCTGACTACATAGTACAGCGTGACAAGTCCCAAAAAAGTCACTCAATCATGCACATCCCTCCTCAATGGCTGAAAACCCGCAAAAAAGAGCAAAAAAAGCAGGCCCCGGAGAGCCTGTCTCAAGCTATTTTCCGTTTTGCCCGTTTGACCGCACTCGTCGCACTCGCCGCGGCGGATCACTAAACGAATCACTATGAAGTTTGCTGGCGCCATTTAAGTATCGCCATGGCAATGATTATCACGTAACCGCAGATGCTCACGGCGTCCGGCAGCTCACCGAAGGCGATGAATCCCCACGCCGCGGTGAACAGGATGTTCGTGTAGTCGTATACGGATATCTCCCTGGCCGGCGCGTAAGTGTACGCGGCCGTTATCGTCAGCTGTCCTCCCATCGCTGCCATTCCTGCGCCCAGCAGTATCAGGAGCTGGGTAATGGTCATCGGGTGGAAGTCAAAGAGCATGAACGGCAGGCACACGATGCACGAGAAGAGCGAGAAGACCATTATTATGACCGGACCGCGCTCTCCGCTGAGCCCGAGTTTTCGCACGTATGTGTAAGCAGCGCCGGCCCCGAACCCCGACAGGAGCCCTGCGAAAGCCGGGATGCTCGCGATCCCTGCAGTAGGCTTGATTACAAGCACTGCTCCCAGGAATGCTACGACTACTATCATCCAGTCTTTCCCTGTCACCTTCTCTTTGAGAATGATCACGGACATGATTATCGCAAAGAACGGCGACATTTTGTTCAGCACGCTCGCATCAGCGATCGCTATGTGGTCGATCGCCCAGAAGTTGAGGAGAACGCCCATCGTGCCGTACACTGACCTTTTGATGAGGTCCGGCCAGCTCTCCCTGCGGATATGGAGCTTCTCAGGCGTACGCGAAAGAATAACGATAGCAAACACAGCCGCTATCGCATTCCTGAAAAAAGCCTTCTCCATCGTCGGCAGGTCGCCCGCCATTCTCACGAACAGCGACATCAGCGAGAAGAAGAAAGCCGATGCTATTATGAAAAATATTCCTTTAGTCTTATTGTTCAAATTAACCATGCATGTATCATACCATCGATCAGCGGCACATTGACACCCCCGTCCTGAAAATCATAAGTAATGATCAGGTTGTCCCACGGAACGATGCCGTACTCCTCATAGCGCTCGAGTTTTCTACCATTGCGCTTCATATACTTCTCATCATTCACATCGCCAAAGTGCTCCCAGTAGAATATCTTTCCATCCCGCGGGCGCTTTATCATAAAGTCAGGCACATACGGCAAATCAGGAATTCCAGTCGAAGCCTCATACCTGAACGGGATCCTGTACTGACGCAGCTTCTCCGCGATCACGATCTCACCTCTCGACCTCATCGCAGTCCGGTCACCAGCCACAGACGTTTTGCCCTCTTCATAGAAGTCTTCCTGCCGCTCGTAATTCGCAGCCCACTCGTCAAGGTCGCCCGCATCCTTATATATATAGTCAGCAAGGTCCGGGTGATCTGCAACAAACTTCTTCATAACCGACGCTTCGTCAATACTCCTGTACTTGCCAGTCACATCTGAAAGGAGTTTTATATCAGCGGCCAGTGATTTAAGCGTATTCTCTATGTATTTCTTCCTGACGAGCGCCCTTATCTTCCCGTAATCATTACTAATACCGTATCTTCTCTCCTTCTTGCGATTCCCCTTCTTCGGAAATCTCTCACTATAGTATTCCTTATCGCCCCTTTTGAGAATATGGAGCGAACTATCCGGAAGCGCCCCTATTTCATCCGAAAGGCTCCCGTACTTTTTCTTCATTTCGGAGAGAATTATCTCCAGTTGCTCTCTATACATCATAGCTGACACACTTTCTCTGCCGTCCGGAAAGGAGTTTCATGTCCTCGTCTACATTTTTGCTTAATTATCGTCAAATATGTAGACAAAACACTCGTAATCCCCGCGTTTTTTGACTCCGCATCGCAATTCAGACTGGATCCGGTACTTTACAGTCTGCTTCAACGGGTGCAAAACGCTTATTGATATTAATAATAGCACTTTTGAAGCATCGCAGCGTTTTTTCTGTCTACATTTTCTCTCCTAAAATATAATATTTGTAGATAAGCCTGCAAAACTCCTTTTCAGAAGCAAAAAAATAGCCGAACCGGCCATCATCCTGGTCGCGATTCAGCTAAAATAATGTGTCTGTGCTCTCCGCACCTATACGTGTCACCGTGTGCTCACGCTAAGCAGCCACGCAAAACCCTTTGCGGTCCTCAGATCAGGCTCCTTGAAGTGGTTACCCTGGTTCATCTCGAGGGTGCAGGCGTTGCAGCCGGCATCGCTCTCGAGCAGTTCGAGCTGCGAGCGGATGTTGTCTCCGACAGTGCGCATCACCGGGTTTCTGGTCCTCTCCTCTTTGTCGCCGAGGCTC
>Ga0256407_10007946_pt1 | contig 15745 bp, 9 predicted proteins | sample RumenRJG_04DNA_FD_193489 | JGI IMG/M metagenome (GOLD analysis project Ga0256407, IMG submission 193489) | Bovine rumen microbial communities from Lethbridge, Alberta, Canada - RJG_04 | ecosystem: Host-associated > Mammals > Digestive system > Stomach > Rumen | place: Canada: Alberta | collected...
TCTTTGTCGTTCTTTTTCATGTCCTGCTTCTTCCCTTGTCCGCCCCGTTTGGGGCGGACAGGCGCCCGTTTCCCTTGTTCTTCCTTGCTCCTTTCGTCAGCGAAGAACTCCACCAGCAGTTTCAGGGCCCGAAGCGTCTCATCTTCGTTGGCACATTTTTTCTTGAACGCAGGCATCGCCGCCAGTTTCTGACGGACACTCTCATAATACGCCCCGTCCTTCTTCCAGACATCGTCTTCCCTAAAATTCGCGTCGTGCCAGTCACGAAGAATGTATGGCATCTTGCACCCGACGAAATACGCCCACGTCTGCTGCCAGTCTTCATCCATCTTGTGAGGTTCCCTCGCCAAGAACGCTATGAATTTGTCCATCATGATAGATACCCCTGTCTCTTCACGTTTGCTTTCAATTCTCCTTCTTCTTGTCGCATGCCTCGTAATGCGGGCACTCTTCACATTGACCGCTTTCGCATTTCTTTATGAACTCCTTGAGGTTGGCAAGTTCCATGCCGTTTCGTGCAAGTTGAATGTCGGACTCCAGTATTTCAAGACAGGTCGAAAGGCATCTCCCCGCATCGCTCATTGCCATTCCGTATTCATCGACGGCCGACTGAAGAATCGAAATTTCTGGCAATAACTCCTCCTTAAACGCCTTGGCGACCTTGAGGTCGGATTTCGCCCTCTCTACCGTAATCGCATCTACTTCGGTCGCATCAGGCCTTGCCTGAACCTTGTCTGCCAGCGCTCGGATTCGCTCGCGGCAATTTCTAGGATCATGCTCGAACAGATACCTCCGGGCCTCAAATTCCGACGTGCGCTCCATGCGGCTCTTCGGCGTCGGATCGGAAACCGGCAAATCAAAACTTCGCGATTCATGGTTCCAGCCATAAATCGCCTTGCCTTCGGCCTTGACCGCCGTATTCTTTTCATAGTCAATGTAGTATGCCATGTTGCTCATTCCTTATTGATTGTTGCCCTACGGGGCATTCTGCGATTCGTCACGTTCCTTTCGACTTTCCTTGCCTTCGCACAGAGATTATACCACATTCACCCTCGCTCCGACAGGGCGGTCGCCGCGTCATCATCGGCATACCTCCCCGGGCGACGCCGATGATCTATCAACCGTCACTTTCTTTTACTTTCCTCATGCTTCATGAACTCACAGTATTCCTCAAGTGACTTCTTCATCACCTCTTCTGGAACGAGCAATCTCTTGTACTCGGCAATCATTATGGGACTCATCGTTCGGTTGAGCGTGTACTCCACGTCGTAACGATCGGCCTCTGGGCACAGGATTATTCCTATTGATGGATTTTCATTATCCCGTCTTATCTCCCTGTCCAGCGCCTCCAAATAAAGATCCATCTTCCCAATATACTCAGACTGAAATCCTTCAGCCTTTAGTTCTACGTCAACAAGACATTGAAGCGAACGATGGTAAAACAGCAAGTCCAACCTTCTTTGCCTCCCCCCAACCTGTATATGATATTCGTTCCCCATATACAGAAAGTCCCTACCCATCGCAAGTATAAACTCTTTCATGTGTTCAAGAATGCCGGCATGAAGGCGATGCTCATTGTGCTTTTCGGGAAGCCTAAGGAAATCAACAAGCACCTTGTCTTTCAGAAGAAAGTCCGCTCCGGGATAGGCTGCCTTTAAAGCCCGTGAGATTTTCTTTTCTTTGCTCATCACCGCATCGTACGTCTGAGCGACAAAGGCACGGACAAGGTCACGAGAATTTAATCGCTCACGCGCCGCATAGAGAATATAGAAGATTTTCTCCTCCATAGAATGGGTGCGATTGAGTATCTGGACATGACTTGTGAACGACACAAGCGACAAAAAGAGCGGAAATGGCACACATTTCACTTCGTTATCGTGTAATTGTGCATTCACTGAATGCACAATTGTCCCCCCTTGCGTTTTTGCTGTCGTTGACGGCAAAACTACGGCAGTCTCAATTTGTGCATTCGCTGAATGCACAATTGCACCCTCCTCTATTTGCGCAGATGCCATTTGCACAAATTCGTAAAGCCGCAATCGCTCTGATATCGCTTGATACTCCGGCATTGTGTAAGTGTCGTAGAATTGTACCATATTGTATATCTGGCGCTTTCCATACCCCTTGCGTTTGGGATTGCGCGTCTTGAGGTAGTCGCTAAGTGCCTCTACCGTTTTTGAACCCCATTGCACATTTTTGAGTCTCTCCGACACGAACGCACCGACGGTCCAGTAGGTCATCAGCGATTCGGCATTGGCAAGACCGATGGCCCTGTTCCAGTGCCGCTCGATTATGCGGTTTACCAGTTCAAACTCTTTTTCGACCTTCTTCATGTCTTTTTCTCCGTTGAAATTATACCACATTCGCACCTTCATCGCATCCGGTCACAGCCACGGCTCGCGGCGCTTGAACGGGCGCAGGACTTTCGCCCATTCCTTCCTCGCCGGTTCCTGCTGGTCGGCGGGAAGCGTTTCGATCTGCACCTCGCTGCACGAAAGGTAATACTGGTAGATGAAGTACTCCACGTAGTCGGCGTGATGCAGTTTGTTCCAAGGCGAGATTCGCGCCACGACATCCCCCTTGAGCTTGTGCATCAGCTCCAGCGAAAACCCGCGCCGCTTCAGCTCGTCGCGCGCCGCCATGAACGACCAGTTGATTTGCACGAAACCCTCCAACAAACCGTTCTCCTCAAACTTCCTCTGTTTCCGACGATACGCCGCGCGTGCACGCGCCTCGGCCTTCTTCTTTTCCTCGGCGGCCTTCCTCTCCACGGCCCGTCGCTTGATCGCCTCAATCGTATCGTCTCTCTGCGACATCGCCATAGTCTCTACTCCACCATTTCTACTCCACCAACGGGGACTATCCCTCTAGCCTCTCTTTTAGCGATCGTTTCCGCACAGCCGCCCGTTGTCGGCAAAGCTGTAGTGGGACTTATCAGTAATGATGATATGGTCAACGAGAGGGATGCCCATCATCTTACCAGCACCATAGAGGCCCCATGTCAGATCCACGTCACGCTTTGACGGTTGAGTACTGCCAGAGGGATGATTATGTGCAACGACGATTGAGTGGGCGTTCCAGCGAACAGCGATCGAGAAAACATCCCGTGGATGGACGTTGACTCCGTTGAGCGTACCGACGGCAATCGTCTGCGGCTCGGAAAGAGGCCTTCGCTTCGTATCTAGCGGCAACGCCCAGAATTTTTCCTTCTCCGCGTTCTCGCCAAGGAATGCGCGAAAGACAGCCGCGGCATCCGCTGATGAAACAATGACCTTTGCGGATTCCACCCGCGCGGCGTAACCGCGCCGTGCCAACTCAAAGGCCGCGGCAAGCTGAAGCGTCTTGACCCGACCAAGTCCCGCAATCCGGCGATTGGGGTTCTCGGCGTTGTAGGCCTTGATTCCGCTGCGGAGCGTGTTGAGGTCAGTCTTCACGAGCGCCTCGGCGCTCCCGAACGCATCAATGAGACGACGCGAGAGTTCCATTACGTCGCAACCAGCCGTGCCAGTCTTGATGATGATTGCCAGCAACTCCGCAGCGCTCGCGACCGCGGCAGTTCCAGCCTCCTCTATCCGCTCGCGCGGCTTGGATTCCACCGACCGCTTCTTGAAGTCGTTGGGGGCAAAGTTCCTAGTAAAACTCTTAGCCATTGGAACCCTCCTCGGCCGCCGCCAGATATCCACCGTCGGTCTCTTCCTCTTCATGCGCAGCGCCCCAGCCCGACGTTGGAGCCTTGCGCGAGGCCTTTTCGCCTATGTCCTTCAGGCAGGCGCGGAAGACGCGCTCGTTGACAAAGTTTCTGAACTCGGCGTTGGCGAAGTACTGCTGCATGAATTCGACCTTTTCCTCGCCCATCGTGGCGACGACCGTCTGTATGATGTCGTTGAACTGAATCTGGGCCACCTGGTCGTCGCCATTCCGAACCGCGTTGACGAAATTATCATCCTGCTCCATTCGCCTCGGCAGCTCCTGGATCTGCCGACGCACCTCATCCTCGTCGCGCCAGTCGATGCCGCCAAAGGCAGAGTTGAAATCTTCGACAATATGCGAAAGGACATCAAGCTCCACCTCCGGAATGCCGCCGCCAGAACCAACCGGAACAGGCGCAACGGTCGCGTTGACATTCTCGAGGGTGATGTCGCGCTCCTCCTCTTTCTGTATGCGGTACTTGTCGAAGTCGATCGTCTCCAGCAACCCAGCGGTGAAGTCCTCGCGCTTCAGCGTCGGCAGCTTCTTTACCAAGAGCGAATAGAAGATATATTGCCGCTCCCAATCCGGGCTTTCGTATGGCATGATTGCCGCGAAGAACGGATAGATGCGACAGTAGTTCTTCATCGCGCTCTTGGCACGGACCTGCTCCTCCTCGTTCAGCTCCTCCTTGAAGCGCGCGACACACGCATCAAGTATCGCGTCGATCTTCGGACGGTCTTCGTCACTGCCAGAAAGCCGAAGCTCGACAACCTGGCGATTATCCTCGTCCGTATAGAACGGCGCGCGCTCAATCGTCTCGATGAGATCGTTCAGCTTGTTGACATCGCTCTCGCCTTCGAGCACCGTGGTCTTGTAGTAGCGCTGGAACGCCGCGCGGATATCCTCCGGATCGTTCGCGAAGTCAAGGACGAAAGTATCGAACTTCTTTGGATGCGCACGGTTTAAACGCGACAGCGTCTGAACGGCCTTGAGGTCAGTTAGGACCTTGTCCACGTACATCGTGTGCAAAAGCGGCTGGTCGTAGCCCGTCTGGAACTTGTCCGCAACGACGAGGATGCGGTAAGGATCCTCCTCGATCTTGTCCTCGATCTGGGCGGACGGAAAACCGTTCAGCGACGATTCGGTCACGACGTGTCCGTCGATCTCCTTGTCTGTGAAGGCGACAATCGCCTTGAACTTGCCGCCCTGTTCCTCCAGGAGACGGGAAATGCATTTGTAGAAGTCGATTGCCCGCTCGATGGAAGACGTCACAACCATCGCCCGCGCCCTGCCGCCTATCTTCTTGAAGACCTTTGTGCAGAAATGATCGACGATGATGCGGCTCTTCGCCTCGATCGTCTCAGGCTGGCGCTCCACGAACGCACGGATGCGCTTGGGGGCTTTGTCCTTGTCGAACTGCGGATCGTCCTCTACCTTCTTCACGACCTCGTAGAACGACTGGTATGGCGTGTAGTTCCGGATGACGTCGAGAATGAACTTCTCCTCGATGGCCTGCTTCATCGTGTACTCGTGGAACGGCGCGTAAGTGACGCCTTCAGCCGTCGTGTACTCCTCGCCGAACATCTCAAGCGTCTTGTTCTTCGGCGTTGCGGTGAAAGCGTAGTAGTTGGCGTTCTTCGCAAGCTTGCGGCCCTTGATGATGCGGTGAATCCTGTCTTCCGTGTCCTCTATCTCGCCATCTTCGTTCAGCTGCTGCGCATTCCCAGAGACACTCGCCGCCATGCTCGACGCCATCTCTCCGTTCTGGCTCGAATGAGCCTCGTCGATGACGATGGCAAAGCTCTTGCTTTTCAGCGAGGAGCCGATTTCATCGAGAATGAACGAGAACTTGTGGATCGTCGAGACGATGATCTTCTTGCCGCCCTGCAGCAGCTCGCGCAGGGTCTCCGCATGGTCCGCCCAGCCGACGAGGTTCTTGAGCTTCGCGAAGGCGTTGATGTTGTCGCGTATCTGCTTGTCGAGGTTGATGCGGTCGGTGACGACGATGATGGAATCGAACTTCGCCGTGGTATCGGGCTTTTGAAGGAGAACGAGCTGGTATGCAAGCCACGTGATCGTGTTCGACTTGCCGGAGCCCGCCGAATGCTGAATTAGGAACTTCCGTCCGACGGGGGCAAGGCTCGTAGCCTCAAGAAGCTTCCTGACGCAGTCGAGCTGGTGATAGCGCGGCCACACCACTTTCTCGCGATGAGTTTTGCTCTTCCTGTCCTCGGTGACTATCACCTGCGCGAAGTTCTCGATGATGTTCGAGAGCGACCGCTTCTCGAAGACCTCCTCCCAGAGGTAGCTCGTCATCGTCTTGCCGGGGATGATGGGATTCCCCGCGCCGCCGTTGACGCCGCGGTTGAACGGCAGGAACCACGAATCCGCCCCCTTCAGCTCGGTGCACATGAAGACATCCGTGTCGTCTACTGCAAAGTGTACGGCGCAGCGCTTCGGCTTCAAAAGTTTCTCCTTCGGATCGCGGTCGGTCTTGTACTGCTTGATGGCGTTTTCCACCGTCTGCCGCGTATAGTGGTTCTTGAGTTCGAAGGTCGCAAGCGGCAAGCCGTTTATGAAAACCACGAAGTCGATGGCGTCGTTTGCGTCGATTTTGGAATAGTGCAGCTGGCGGATCACGCCGAAACAGTTCTTCCCGTAGGCCTCTTTCGCGCTCGGGTTCTGCTCGGATGGAATCGGGAAGTAGAGGTCGAAGGTCGTGCCGTTGAAGGCAAAACCCTTGCGCAGGAGATCGGTCACGCCGCGCTTGGCGAGGGCGTCGTCGAGCCGCGCGTAGAACTTCGCCTTCTCGGACGCGCTCGCAAAGCACATCGAACGGGCGACCTTGTCGGGCTGCGTCGCCACGAGGAACGACTCGAGCCAACTCTTGACGAGCGCCTCGTCCTTCGAGTACATGTCGCTCGTTCCCTCGACGTAGCCGTTCACATCGCGAAGGTAGTTCACGATGATGGTTTCAAGTCCTGCCTCGTTCGTGTTTACCGGCATGTGCCACCTACTTGACAAGTTCCAACATGACAGTCGGCTTTTTCTTGCCGCTCGGATATTCTTTTCGCGCCACAACGCCGTCTTTCTCGGCCCTCCCCAGCCAGTACTTGACCTGCGCCGACACGAGATCCAGCTTCTTCTTGAGCCGGCTCGACACCTCGGTCTCTTTGCGCGCCGACGCCAGAATCTCTTTCACCTGAACGAGGAACAGGTCGTATGGCGCCATCCCCTCGACGGTGGCAGGCCCGCTCGCCTTCGCCGGGCTTGCCGCTGGTGTCTTCTCGGCCACGCCGTACGCGGCAACCGGTTCCGCCGCCGAGAAGCCATTGAACAAATCTTGCTCAATCAACTGCTCCGCTTTTCGCGCGGAAGACGAGGCCATGTTCTCGGCGACAGACTTGTCCATGTCCCATTTCAACGCCCCCTTCTTCAGAAGCTCAAAGCACCCTTCGGAGGCGGGGTTTCCGAGAAAGACATAGACTGGATGATGACTGGGCCGCTTGAGTTCCTCAACCGAGCCAGACCACGTCCCGCTCTTTGATCCGATTCCGGACTGCGCCACAAAGCAGCCATCCGCCATGGCGTAGATGAACTTGTTGCGCTCCATCGCCGCAGCCCCGTAGCTGAACGGCCTCAATTCGGGATCAAACGCCGAGAAGAGCAACGCGCCGCCGTTGGAGAGCGCGTCGCGATTCGACGGCTCCAGACACGCCTTCAACAGATCGCATGTTAACGCGCCGACCACCTTGCCCCCGCAGGCAAACGCCTCCTGCATGGCAGTCTGGTCCGCGCCGCGCGCACCCCCTGAGACAATCGGCATGCCGAGATCGACACACCCCCGTACGACTTTCCGAATCGCCTCCCCGGCCTCGGCGCTCAAATCGCGCGAACCAACAAACGCCATCCCGCCGCCTTCGAAGAGCTGTGCGTTCCCTGCGTAGTAGAGGAGCGCCGGAGCCTTGCCCATGAGATAATCCCGCATGCGCTTCGGATAGCGACCGTCGGCGCGGCTGACGACGCGCACGCCGTAGGACGACCATTTGTCGACAGCCGTTGAAAGCGTCATCCCGCGGCGCAGGAGCCCGAGTATGCGCTCCTTCTCCGGCATCTGCACCTTCGGACTTGAACTCTCTTGGGCGCACACCTCGCCAATCAGTTGCTCATCAAGTCCCAACAGGTCGGCCGGACGCTTCCCCAGACCGTTCAGGGCCTTGGCGAAAACATTGTACTGCGGAAGCGTCAATGGCGCAAACGCGCCATTCTTGCGGCCGAAGGCGCTGCACAGAAGCAGTACGGCCTGAGTGTCAGGAGTCAATGCGAAGTTCTCGTCCATAAGATTACTCTCGTTCGTTCAGTGAATCCGCCAACGCAAGCGGAACGACAAAATCAACGCCGGCCTCGCGCAGGACGGCCGCGGCCACGGTAAATGTCCATCTGGAGTCAACCATGTCATCCACAAGGTAACAGCCTCCGCGCGGCGGCGCGCCTTCGACGGCAAACGCATCGATGACGTTGTTCTGCTGGAAAGCGGAGTTCTCCATGTCTTTCTGCGGCGGCGTGTCCATCGTCTTGACGAGCCCCCGCCAACAGGGCATGCCCAGCCTCCTGGCCAGACGCTCAGCGAAGTCGCCGACAAGCGCATTGTTCCGCCGCGACGGGATCGGCACGATCCAACGGGGCCTTTTCTCGGGCACCCATTCGCGCAGCATCTGCGCACATGCCTCAACCAGCCTGTCGTCGAAACGCGGCGGACGCGCCCGGTACTGCCCCGGCCGTACAAGCCGCCCCCATTCGCCGGCGCCATAGAGCGACAACGACCGCCCCTCCTCCATCCTCAGTTCCGGAGGGATGACGGTGTTCCGCACACATTCGAACCGCCGGATCGCACTCTCCGCATCCACCCACCGGCTCCGCGGCTCAATGGGCACATGCGACTTGCGCAGGAGATCCGCAGCCGCCTGTTCAAGCGCAGAACCCACTGCAGCGGGCAGCCGCATGTCCGGACGGCAATTCGCGCAACGATCACAGGCGACACCGTCCATCGGGCTCTCCAATGCCTCGCAGAGAAACTGCATGAGGCATTCGCTCGACTTGACATACGCATCCATTTGGCGACATTCGGCACGGCGGACGTCCGTCAGGCGGCGGATGGTTTCCACCGGCAGCCGATAGGAATTGATGGTTGGGGTCGCTCGGTATCGCGAGCCGTCCTTGACGACAGGCTGAGGAGTTTCCGCCATCACGAACCTGAGCACCTTTTCTATTTTGCTCTGTCGAATGTTGATGGTTTTTGCAAGTTGAACGATCGACAGCCCTTCCGACGCCGCTGCAACCGCATCCAAGACCTGTCTGACCATCTCCTCAGATGGAAACGCGCTGCGGATGAAGTAGTCCGCGATTTGATCATCTTCCTCGCCGTTCAACAGCACGCCGTACGCGGAGTCGATACCGCGTCCCGCCCGGCCAACCTGCTGATAGTAGTCAACAACGGATTTTGGCCGTTGATAATGGATCACGAACGCCAAGTCAGATTTGTCAAACCCCATGCTCAGCGCCGAAGTGGCAACCAGCGCCCGCACGCGGTTCTCAAGGAGGAGATCCTCCAGAAACCTTCGGTAGATGCTGGTGCGAGCGCTGTTGCCGCCCGCATCCGCCCATCCGGGGATATTCTCGAGTTCTTCCCGTAAATCCGGATCGAGATCCTCTGGCGGCAGGGAATTGCTTGAATACGCGTATGCCTCGATACCGTTTCTGCGAAGCCAACGGGCAACGATCTCAGCATCGCGTATGGTCAAGGCATAGACTATGCCGGACCCGCGAATGCGCGTTTTCAGCGTCTCGGCCAGCCACGCGAGACGCGCCTCCTGGGAAGGAAGGCGGATGTTCTGCAAGTAGAGGCTTTTGCGGACAAGGCTTCCCCGCGAGATGTCGACCGTGCCGCCAAGCTGCGCCTCGATGTCGGCGATCACGCGCTCCGTAGCGGTCGCCGTCGTCGCCAGTACCGGAACCGTCGGCGGCAGATACGCGAGAAGACGCGAGATCTTCTTGTAGTCCGGGCGGAAGTCATGGCCCCAGTCCGAAACGCAGTGCGCTTCATCGATCACAAGCAGTCCGATCCTATCCGTTATCGGTTCAAGGATCTCCTCGCGGAAAGCGTCGTTCGCCAGCCGTTCGGGAGAGACGATCAGCAGGTCGGCGGAATCGGAAAGTATCCTCTCCCGGATATCGTCCCACTCCTTCGGATTGGTCGAGTTTATCGTGTAGCACCTCACGCCGACACGCTCGGCCGCCGACACCTGGTTGCGCATCAACGCCAACAACGGCGAAATGAGGAGCGTCATGCCCCGCCCCTGCTCCCGCAGGAACTTCGAGGCGATGAAGTAGATCATGCTTTTGCCCCAACCCGTGCGCTGCACAACGAGCTGCCGGCGGTTGTGCAGCACGCCGTCGATCGCTTCCCACTGTCCATCGCGGAAATCGGCTTGCGGATTCCCTGTGGCCGTCTGTAGCAGTTTCTTTGCCTTCACGTACTCGGGGCCAACTTTTTTGGCTTCGCGTGGAAGAGGAAGGTCTTTTTTCGTAGGTACGACAGGTCGGTCCCTATTGGAGATTCCAAATATACTGCCTATGCTTCTGACTAATTTCGACCCCAAAGACGCAGTCGGACTCCACGCGGCCGGATACTTCCGCCCAAACGAGCTGAACCGCGAATTCCGATTCAAGACAATGATGTTCTTCTTGACACGGGTTAATGCGGTATAGACCAAACTATCGACATTGGTCTTTGACGCATCGCCTATCTCCCCCCCAACAGGCGTCACGAGTATCACGTTCTGGAGCTCCCATCCCTTGAAACTGTGAATCGTGCACATCTTCACCCGGCTATCGCCCATCCAAAAGGACTTCTTGTTCCTTTTCCCGAAATCTCCGTCCTCGTCAAACACATGATTCACCTCAACGCCGGCATCGTTGAATCTTTTTAGGACCTCCAAACCACGTTGATGAGACGAAACAAGGACAACAATGTCCGAAGGGCTGACCTTCTCGCGCTTCAAGACCAGAAACTGTTCATAAACCGCCTCTGGGATTGGCACCGCCCCATCCAGTTCCGACCATACGATATGCTCGGTTGAAATCAGCTCGTCTTCCGGCTCCAACACCTGCTTGACATCGCTCTTCAACCCCGTTGCCTCGGCAAAGGCATAGGAAAAGGCCGCAAGTTTCGGAGGTTGCCGAATGCTGGAGGCCAGATCAATGTAATCACCGAACTTTTCAAGTCCACGCCTCGTCACGCGCTTATCCAGCCAGTTGAGGTCACGCTCATAGATATTCTGCCGCTTGTCGCATACCACAACCAACTCATCGCGTGACGCAAGAAATTCATCGTTCAGCAAACTATACCAGTTATACACATAATCCTGTCCTTCGTCGATTAGGATGGCGTCGTAACGATCATGATAATGGCTTTCGGCTAGCGCTTCCCGGACGGCATTAGGGACCGTCTCCTCAAAGAAGTCATCGCCATCGCCCTCTGGCCACTCCTTGCCAAGGGAATTGAGCACGTTGCCGCAAAAGCCATGGAAATGATTGAAGGTGATTCGCCCCCACGAGAAGGCGAACGGCGCCCTTGCTATCATATCCTTGATGTAATGCCAAAGCGTAATGTTGAACGTCAAAATCAACACGCTCCGTCCCTGAGAGGCCAACTTGGCCGCGCGATACGCCAGCATCTGCGTCTTCCCGCTGCCTGCAACGCCGCGGATACGGTAGTGCCCAGATTGTGGCTCGGCTATCTTTGCCTGATTGCCCCTCAGCGTCAACTGCGTGCCCTGCTCGATGCTGTGCTGCGGCGGCCGCAGCCAGAACAACACCTCGTCACTCCATTTTTCGTCCCAGAACTTGCTGAAGCGGAGATATGCCTCCGGTACTACATTTCTTAACTTGCCCTCGACGAGCTCGTCATGCCCAAATAGACGCGGCCAATCCTCCCCGTCCCCGAAAACGTCGCGGCACCGCTTCGTTGTCGCATTGTGAAAATACACGGCCGTCTTGATCAATCCGAAGTTCTTTTCGTTGCCGTCCACCGCCTCGCCGATCATCGGCACGAGCTGTCCAAGGATCACGTCTTTGTAATGGGCAACTTGTTTCTGTGGCCGCTTGACCGAATACTCCCCTCCTGCGGCCGGCTGTACGTACAGTTTTTTCGTTTCCCCATCATACCTGTAGCAAGAGGGATCCCAATCCTTCACCTCGAAGATGACCATTCCAACGAACGGATTGAAGACAATCACATCTGGACGCGTGCCATTGAGAAACGGCTGGGCGAAGATCAACCATCCGTGATAATCTTCCAGCGCATCACCGGGCTGCCAGGCATCATCGCGCGGCAAATAGCGGTCAAGATAGCGGACAAGCGCCTCTTCCCCTTCCGTCAGGGGATTGTGCATCTTCTGCAGCTGTGCCCAGCTGGGATAGATGCGGTTGCTATCCTCAATGCGCATGACTACGCCACCCTCCTTTGTCCTGTCACCACATCTGCGATGAGGCGCTGCTTGAATTCCTTCAGCGCCGCGATCTCGCGCTCCAGCCCCGCAACCGCCGCGCCGATCTTCGCCGTCTTCGCCTCGATATACGCCACAATCTCCCGCTGCTCGGGGAGTGGAGGGAGAGGAAGATGTTGCTGTTTGAACATATTCCAGATTAGATTGCGCTGAATTGAGCCAACCCCTCGCGAGCAAAGCTCAAAAACACTTACAAATGGCTTTGAACGAAATGCTATGTTAGCATACTTGGGATCAATACAATCACCCAACTGTACTACGAAATAAGCTGGACTAACAATACCACGATAAGGTGACACGCCAACAGAACCGCGCCATGCCTGCTGATTGTTCATCACGAAATCATCAGGCTCAACAAGTTGATACTTGCTTAAATCCTTGCTCGTTGCGTTGGCCCTCTTTTCACCGCCCTCGCTGAAACGAATAACCCCACGATCAAGAAAAACGGAAAGCAACTCTTCCTCGGGGGCACTTGGAGCATCTTTGACTTTCAAGAAAGAAGCCGCCCGCCTCACCTCCCACCCTTCTGGCACTTCGGGGAGCCAGGCGATTCCGGATGGCTTTGTCTTGCCTCTGCGGCTCTGCGTCTCTGCGCAAGATTCCCCCATTCCCCGTTCCCCATTCCCCGTTCCCCTTCTCCCCGTCACGGCATCGGCGATTATCGACTGCTTCAGCTCCTTCAGAAGCGACACCTCCTTCTGCTTCGCCGCCACCAGCCGATCAACCTTCCCGCACTTCTCGTCGAGAAAGGCAACTATTGCCCGCTGGGTGGGGAGTGGAGGGAACGGTATCGAAAATCCAAGCAGTTTCTTGTTACTTAAACATGGAACTGGCCCTGCGTTATCGAACCAATTCATGTCAATTTGCGTAAACAAATAATATGTGTAACCGCTATCAATGTTGTGTGGTACAAGGCACTGGCAGTTATTATCAGCGCAACAATCGACCATGGCTATCGCACGACTGTTCTTTCGCATTGCTTCGCCAATTTTTGGAAACAACAGACTGCCCAAAGGCATAATGTGAAAGCCTACCTGTTTAGCAACTTCAGAAGATATCCAATTAGCTGCCGTTCGCAACTCTTTCCCAGCATTGCTTATATCACTGGCCTTACAAACTGGAAAATCACCTTCTGCATTCCCTTGAATCTCTGGACTAAAACCACTACCTGATACCACTGTATAGTGATTTCTTACACGATGAACCTCCCACTCCTCCGGCACTTCGGGGAGCCATGGGATTCCGGTCTTTCTATATCGCTCGTATCTCATTTTATCTACATGTTCTACACGTTCTACACGGCTAAACCTCCCAGCACCTCCCTGAGAAGGCCGGCCGTCTCCTTTTCGAGCGACGATATCTCCGCGGCGATCTCGTCCTGCGTCCTGAGCTCGACCGGCTTGTAGAAGTACTTCGTGAAGCTCAGCTCGTATCCGACCACCGGCTCGCCGAATGTCGCCTCGGCGTCGTAGGGCTTCACCTCCTTCTCGTAGAACGCCGCGATGCCGCCCGGATAGGTAAGCGGAATCTGCTCAACCTCGTTCCGCGCCTTGGCGATGACGGGCTTGCCCTTCTTGAGGACGAGATTCCCCTCCGCATCGCGCTTCGGCCTCATGACAGGTACTTCCCAGTAGCCGAACTCCTCGTTCTTGAAGATCTTCGACTCGGGCGTTTCCTTGAAATCCCTGAGAAGCTTCAGGATGCGGTCGCAGTCCGCGGGGCTCGTCTCGCAGTTCTTCTCGCCGAGGTTCTTCTTGAGCGGCGTGGAAATGGCCGTCGCGTCGATAAGCTGCACCTTGCCGCGGCGGCGCTTCTCCTTGCGGTTCGTGACGATCCAGACGTAGGTGCCGATGCCGGTGTTGTAGAAATCCTTCTCGGGCATCGCGACGATGGCCTCGAGCATGTCGTTCTCGATGATGTAGCGGCGGAGGTTCGACTCGCCGCCGCCCGCCGAGCCCGTGAAGAGCGACGAGCCGTTGTGCACCTCGACGATGCGCGTGCCGAGCTCGGTGTCCTTCATGCGGCTCACGCTGTTCGCGAGAAAGAGCATCTGGCAGTCGCCGATGTCGGGGATGAAGCTCGTCTCGCCGTGGAAGAAGCGCGGGTCGGAAACCTCCTTCTTGTCGCCGATGCCCCAGTTTTTGAGGTCCTCCTTCCAGGGCGTGCCGAAAGGAGGATTCATCACGCAGAAGTCGAATTTCTCGCCGGCGTGGCCGTCCTGGGAGATCGTCGAGCCGCAGGCGATGTACTGGTGATCGGTCGAGCCGAGGCGGTAGGTAAAACGCTTGATGTTGCCGGAGATCATCAAGTCGGCCTTGCAGGTGGCGTAGGTGTCATCCTGAAGCTCCTGTCCGAAGATCATCGTCTTGATCTTCCGGTCGGTCTCCGCGGCGACCTTGTCGAACTCCTCCTGCGTCACGGTGAGGATTCCGCCCGTGCCGCTCGCGCCGTCGTAGATCGTGTAGGTGCCGTCCTTGAGGGAATCCTTGACCGGCTCCACGGCGAGCCGCGCGAGGAGGCGCACGTAGTCGCGCGGGGTGAAGTGCTCACCGGCCTCGGTGACGTTGTTCTCTTCGTTGAAGCGGCGGAGGAGTTCCTCGAACATCGTACCCATCGTGTGGTTGTCGAGTCCGGGAAGGATGATCCGGCCGTCGTCGTCCTTGACGGGCTTGATCGAAAGGTTGATCGAGGCATCGGTGAACTTCTCGAGGATGGAGCCGAGACGTCCCTTGTTCGTCAGGGCGTCCACCCAGTGGCGAAGTTGGAACTTGTCGATGACATCTTGCACGTCGGGCGAGAAGCCGTTGAAGTACTCGAGCACGTTCATCTTCAGGCGCTGGGGGTCGATTTCGTTCTTCAGCGTGGACATCGTAAACGCCGAGGCGTTGTAGAACGGGTAGCCTGTCACCGGCGGCAGGAACTGCTCGTAGGGCAGCTTGTTCTTGTCGCAGAACGCCTTCTTCTCCAGGACCTTCGCCTTGGACTCCTCCAGCAGCACGTCAATGCGACGCAGCACGGTGAACGGGAGTATGATCTTCTTGTAGTCGCCCTTCTCAAAGGCAAACACAAGAACATCGTTCGCGATGTTCCAGATGAAACTGAAAAGCTTGCCGTACTGCTGGTTGTCCATTTTCTTTTTTCCCGCCGAAGATTATACCAAATTTCTCCTACATACGCACCCAAAGCCCCTGTCGGCAAAGATGCCCCTTGCGACTTTAGGCGCACGCACAGTTTTATCCTGTCTTCTCATACTCAAACTCTTCCCTCTCTTTCAAATGACATGCACACTCACTTCTGGAACGTTCCATTCCAGTATATCGCGCGCAAGGGCGCTATCTGTCGATTTGCCTTTCACTCGTCATTCGCTCTCGGGGCAATATTATACCAAATTTTCATGGTGCTATCGCGCGGATTTTGCGGCTCACGCGGACAACGCGGTAGCCTTCGCCATGCCCGCAGCGCGTGTAGAACGCCAGTCCGTATGTCCC
>Ga0256407_10007948_pt1 | contig 15739 bp, 17 predicted proteins | sample RumenRJG_04DNA_FD_193489 | JGI IMG/M metagenome (GOLD analysis project Ga0256407, IMG submission 193489) | Bovine rumen microbial communities from Lethbridge, Alberta, Canada - RJG_04 | ecosystem: Host-associated > Mammals > Digestive system > Stomach > Rumen | place: Canada: Alberta...
ACGTTCTGTGACTTATATGCTACAGTGTTAACGTTTGCGATATTGTTACCGATAACGTCCATCTTGGTCTGGTGAGTCTTAAGACCTGCAACACCTGAAAAAAGTGATCTCATCATAAGGCATTTACCTCCTTAGCCTGTGCCCCTTCCGTCATTCGGGGGCCTGGAGGGATCTCCGTAAGGTCCGATCCCGTTTACAGTTACTGTTTAAGCTATTACCGCTCCGTCTATATTTGTAAATACATTTCCCTCTTTGTCGCTTCCGTCAAGAGCGGTTATAACGGTCTGATTTTTCACATTTACGATGAATGCGAGCTGGTCGACCATCACCAGTGATTCGTTAATTCCCTTCTGCCCTGCAGCCTGCATCCCTGCGCTCAGTCTGTTTATTACTTTGTCCGATAACTCTATGTTTCTTTCGGATAAGCGGTTCGTCGCGTGCTTGGAAAACTTCGGTACTGCATTTTCGGTTTTCTTATCTGCAAATACATCTGCGAATGATCTTCCGCTTTTTTTAACAACTTCGCTGCTCTGGCTCTTTTCTAAATACTCACTTGCTGCCTGTTCTATGGAGGGGAATTGTCCGTTTAGTATTCTCATAGGCTTCCTCCTTAATGAACATTACTGCTGCTTATGCCTCGCCTGTCTGCTGCGTTTCCTCTACTTTGTCTTCCTCTTCGGACTCCTCGTTTCCTTTGTTCTCTGCTTCTTCAATATGGAGAAGCTCCGCAAGTCTTTCTTTGTACTTGTTGAAGTCCGCGATAGCCGCCGATGAAAGGAATCCCTTTTCGTATGACGACATATCCTCGAGCACGCTTCCAAGATTCTCTATAACATCTTTGTAGCTCGTTGTAAGGTTCGCAAGAGTCGGAAGACCGTTGAGGCTTGTCATGAACTCGTTTGCGAGATTGAAAGCGTTAAGATATTTTTCATCGACTACCGAATCAAGATCATCGATCGAATACTTCGAATCTCCGATGTTAAGATATCCTTTTCCGTTCTCAACCGTAACAAAGTCAACTTTACCTCCGACTATCGTCTCTTCCATTGTTGTCTCGTTGGTCTGCTTAACCGTTACGTACTGTCCTACGAGCTGTGACGCTCTTGTAAGATCGCTTGATGCTACGAGGTTGGTCATCTGCTCAAGTTCTGAGAATGTAGCGAGCTGTGATACATACTCTGTGTTGTCCGTAGGCTCCAAAGGATCCTGGTACTTCATCTGAGTAACGAGAAGCTGTAAGAATGCTTCCTTATCAAGGTCGCTTGACTTGTTCGTATTGTTTTTTGCTTCGGAAGCAGGCACGCCGTTTTTCTGGATCTCTCCGTTTACTATGTTTGCTACTGTTGACATAGGCTGTCTCCTTTATGCTGTGTAATCTACGCTGTTACCCGATCTTGCCATCATATCGGCTGAGATCTTCTCTTCTTCCGTGAGCTCTTCGATCTCTTCCTCGTTAAGATCTGCTAAATTGATACTGCGTCTTCTGCCGACTCTTCCGGTACGTCCTGCACTGCGGTCCTGAGAATTGCTTTCCGTATCGGATCCCGTTCCCTTGTTGAGATCGTAGTTGGCGACTGACACTTCAACCGCTTCAACTTTCGTCCCCTGCTCATCGAATGTCTGCTGTAATGTAATGAGCTGACTTTCGAGTGCTGCCTTAACCGCTTCGTTCTGAACGATTATGTGGGCTGTTACGATACCGTTTGTCGATGCTATCTGCATGTTCACCGTTCCGAGTGATGCCGGGTGAAGCTGCAGTTCCATCGATGTCGTTTCCGCCGAGTAGTTGACTCTGATCGATTCGGTTACCTGGCTCATTATCGAGTTGGCATCTTCGTTAGAGTAGGTCGTTACCGTTTCGATAACATCTCCGAGGTTATTGACTTCGGTATTTACTACCGTTGTGGGCTGTGCTGCATTTACGTTGATCGTTTCCGTTTCCGCAAATCTCGAAGCATGTTCAAATCCTTCGTTGTTGCCTTTAAGGTTTGATTCTTCGGGTTTGGTTACGGGCTTGAATGATTCGGTCGTGTTCGTTGTCATTCTTGCCTGTGGATCATCGATTGCCACTTCCCTTACAGGTTCGCTCTTAAGTGCATCCGGCTCCCTGTTAACCTCGACCGTAACTGTTGCCGCCTTGTCGGCTGCTACCGTTACATCTTTATCTGTATTTAATTCGTTTGTAACGGGTGCATTCACATCCGTTTTGTTTTCGACATCCGTGTCTTGAATCGGCAGCGAACCCTCTGTGTTCACATCCTGTGTTAGAGGAGCTTCAATAGGTTGAAGCGTATCTGCCTCTGATTTGTTCTGAAGAACTGAAAGTGCGTTCTGTACCGCATCCTTAAAAGATTCGTCCTTGAATAATGTTTGTGTCTGCTCCGGAGTAAGAGCAAACTGTGCGGTGATTTTATCTCCCGCATTCTCGACCGTCTGTATGATTTCCTTAACGTTCTCGTATACTTCCGCATTTGTCAGAAGTGAGATCGAATCGGGTGTATCCGTAAGTGTCATGCAAAGATCTTTGACGCTGACCGGATCTATCAGATCGATTGCGGTAAGCCCGAGGGTTTCCATCGCTTCCGTGATTTCTTCGTCACTGACATTCAGAACTTCTTTGATCTTTCCTATGATCTCGGAAGCTTCTACTGCGGCTTCGTCGGTAAGTTCTTCCATATCTTCCGTGTTGGAAAGTGGATCCTTCCTGACCGGTTCCTCGGCTTTGATCTCCTTGGCTCCGCGATTATCAACAACCGTTCTTGATGCTTTTGCACCGTCTTCGGTTCCGATCGGCTGGACCTTGGCCGTCTGATCCTTGGCATTGTCCATGATCTCTGAAAATCCCGTGGCTTCGGAAACCTTTTGCTTGCCGGCTTCCATTCCGGAAGTAACGTTTGTAAGTAAAAGGTCACTTACGTTGGTTACTGTAGTGTTAGCCATTTTCTATCCTCCTTTCTTCAGTTTTCAAGGTGCGTTAACACTCATAATGTTTATCGACCCTGAGAGGATAAAACTTAACCCCAAAATTTATCTTTTATAACGCATCTCGAAGTATCATATATTGCGCAAAAAGGCGCTTTCGCTCGTTTCCGGACGTCACGTTACTAGGTTCGGTATAACCTCACCAAGTAACAACGTCCTCCAAGTCTTTTTGCTGCAAATTATGATCCTTCTCGATGCCTTTAATCCATCGTGATCACTTTGGATCCATGATTTTTGTAAGCTTCGACGCGGTGTCTTTGTTCATCTGGCCGAGGATCTTGGCGCGGGCGTTGGGATCCATTTTGCCGAGTATCTTGGCGACAAGATCAAGGCTGTCTGTCATTTCGTTGAAGATTGCGGCTGCCTGCTTGGGCTTCATCTCGGTGTAAGCCTTGACGTATTCATCCATTATCTTGTCGGTCTCGAGCTGGGCTACTACTTGCTTGTACAAGTATTCGGCATTGTCGGGATCTATCTGTTCGTAGTACGACTTGTACTGATCGATTTCAGGTGCCTTGTCGGAGAATACGACTTCCTCGTAGAATTCGGTCTTGAGCTTCTGGAACTCGACCTGACTGTCCTCAAATGTACGAAGTCTTAATATCTCTTCCTTGAGAGCCTTGATCTCTTCATTCTCCTCGTCTCCGCCCTTGGATGCTTCTTCCTTGAGATCGTCGATCTGTTTGTTGAGACGTTCTATCTCTGCAAGCGCATCGGGAAGATTGTCGAATTCTCCCACGTACTCATCCGTCGAAGCCGGCTCGGGAAGAATCTTGTTGACTACCGGGACGTCTTTTAATATCGGGCGCAGTACACCTGATCCGAAGCCGCCGATGTCAAGCTTGATAAGAAGTGCAAGTATTGCTACCCATATGAGCACAATCAAAATGACAATAAGAAGCACGGAAGGCGAGAATCCCTCGTCTTCTTCCTCGATATCCGCGTAAAGAGCGCCATCATCGGTGGCAAGTGCATCAAAGCCGCCCTTGGCTGCTTTCTTTGCGGCCTTCTTTTCTTCTTTTTCTTTTTTCTTTTGTTCTTTCGGAGAAAGCTCTTGGACTTCTTCTGTTTCGTCTGCCATAGTATTTCCTTTGTATTTTTAGTGAGCCATCATCACTGCAAACCGTGACGATAACTGACAAGTTCGTCGATTTCCTTGCTCTCTTTCGCAGCCTCTTCGGCCTTAAACTGCTCAAACTGCTTCTCTTTGAGCTTGTCGTGTGTCTTACGCTCCTGCATGGCCAAGGTCAGCTTCTGACGCGCCACCTCGAGCTCCTGACGTGCGGCCGCAAGATTAAGCTCCTGCATACGCACATGATATTTGATAACCTCGAGGGCGTCCTCGGCTTCCTTGATTGCAATCACATCAAGCGTGGATTCAACCAGCTCTTTGAGATGTGCTTCGAAGCCGTCACGACGCGCCTCAAGGGCATTAAGCTTCTCTTCTTCCTCGCGCTCATGCGCCGCGGCGATCGCAAATTCGTTCTTCGCCTGGGTTTCGAGCTTCTCTTTCACATTGAGGATGTTCTGCATCCTGTATCTGAATCTTGCCATATACCGTGTCCTATGAATCCGCCGATCCGGATACACCATTCTCATCAAATATCGCTTCGAGCATCTGTATCTCTTCCTCGAGCGAATACCTCGCATTAACGTCCTGGCATAGGAAATCATTCACCTTATCGATCTTCTCGATCGAGTAGTCGATGTTAGGGTTCGCTCCGGCCTTATACGCTCCGATATTGATAAGATCTTCGGCCTCAGTGTATGTCGCAAGCACGGTCTTTAAGCGGTTTGCAACTGCCTTGTGCTCTTTCGTTGCGACCTGACTCATGCAACGGCTTATGCTCTGGAGCACATCGATCGCGGGGTAATGATTTTTATGGGCAAGCTTACGGTCAAGCATTATGTGACCGTCGAGTATCGATCTTGCCGTATCGGTGATCGGTTCGTTAAAATCATCACCGTCAACGAGCACCGTGTAGAGTCCGGTTATCGACCCTTTATCGTCACAGCCCGCACGTTCCAAAAGCTTAGGCATCTGAGCATATACACTTGGCGGATATCCTCGCGTTACGGGCGGCTCTCCGCTTGCCAGTCCGATCTCACGCTGCGCCATTGAAAATCGCGTCAGCGAATCCATCATCAGAAGAACATCCCTGCCCTGATCACGGAAATATTCCGCAATCGCGGTAGCGGTCTGCGCTGCCTTTCGGCGAACGAGCGCGGGCTTGTCCGATGTTGCCACAACAACGACCGATCTTGCCATACCTTCTTCGCCAAGGTCGCGTTCGATGAACTCGCGCACCTCTCTTCCACGCTCTCCGATAAGAGCTATGACGTTGATATCGGCTTTGGTGTTTCGTGCGAACATTCCTAGCAGCGTACTCTTTCCTACACCGGATCCGGCGAAGATTCCTATACGCTGGCCCTTGCCTATAGTCATAATTCCGTCAACGGCCTTGACGCCGAGCGGAAGTATTTCGCTTATGATTTCTCTTTTTAACGGATCGGGTGCAGGCGCCTCAATCGGATAACTCTGCGCGCATGTAAGCTCTGATCCGTCGATCGGATTACCGAGTCCGTCAAGTGCAAGGCCGAGCAGTTCGGGGCCTACCTGCACGGATAGCGGATAACCAAGGTTCTCAACGATACATCCGGATCCTATGCCTTCGGTTGACTCAAACGGCATAAGAAGAGTCTTGCCATCCTTAAAACCTATAACTTCAGCCGAAACATATTTACCGGTCTCAGCATCGACTATTATCCTGCAAAGGTCGTCAAGCTTTGCCTCGGGCCCGTTACTTTCAATCGTGAGTCCGACTACGTTGACAACTTTTCCCAATTTCTTAAAAAAGGTCTTATCACAGACCTTTTTGTACTTTTCGAGATTAATTTCCATTATAAGAAAGTATTTTCAATTCCTTCTTGAGCAGTTCCAATTCAGTACCGAGACTGCAGTCGAATATTCCGCCTTCGGTCTCGATGAAGCAGTTTCCTGCCGTAAGAGTAACATCCTCTATTACCTCAACCGTAACGCTGCTTCCAAGGCCGGCTGTCAGCTCATCGCGATTTTCCAAAACATATTCGTGATCGTCCTTGGATACATGGACAAGGTAGTTCTTGACACTGTCGATGTTTCTGATCGTATCTTTCAGAAGGTTAAATACAATATCGTTCCTTCCGGCAAGATCTATTCCGAACACATGGGAATATATTCCGGTAAGTGTATCAACCATCTTGGGCTCAAGCTCCGATACGAGCTCCTCATACTCTGCCGAAAGAGCGGCCGCCTTTTCCTCGACTTCCCTCTCCTTTTCTTCGGCTCGTGCCAGACCTTCTGCGTAGCCCTTCTCATTACCTTCGGCCTCACCGTTTGCTCTGGCCTCATCAAATATACTCTGTGCCTGGGAATTGGCATCGTTTATGATCTGTTGAGCCTGCTCGTTTGCATCGTCTATAATTTGCTGAGCCTGTTCTCTGGCTTCTTCAAGAACCTTTTCTATTTCTTCGTTGTCGGCTTCCTGTGCCGCCGCTTCATCCTGATCTGCAAGAAGAGCATCTACCTGAGCGGCATCGAGGCCCTCTGTAAACTCATCGGCGAATCCGTCATCGTCTTCGGCAACCTCAAGCATTTCGGACAGCTCCTTGATCCTGTCGGAAACAGCCTGATTGGAATCTATGATACGTTTTTCTTTTCTATCCTTTTCAGCCCCGTAATTGATGCTGTAGGATTTGATCAGGGTACTAGACAACTATCTCATCTCCTCCGCCACGCGAGATAACGATCTCGGACGCATCCTCGAGACGTCTTATCGTATTAACGATCTTCTGCTGGGCTTCTTCAACATCCTTCATACGTACAGGACCCATGAATTCCATATCCTCTCTGATCATAAGCGCAAGACGTTTGGAGAGGTTGTTGAAGATCGCAGTCTGAACCTCCTCGTTCGCGCCCTTAAGTGCAATGGCCAGATCAGAATTGTCAACATCCCTGAGTACTCTTTGAATTGCACGGTCATCAAGCAGCAGGATATCTTCGAATACGAACATCTTCTTTCTGATCTCGTCGGCAAGCTCGGGCTCGTCGATCTCGAGAGTCTCCATGATGTGCTTCTCAGTACTTCTGTCAACGGTATTGAGGATATCAACAACCGCATCGACACCACCGATGATGGTGTAATCCTGATTGACGAGAGATGAAAGCTTGGATTCGAGTATTTTCTCCACCTCCTTGATGACATCGGGGCTCGTACGATCCATCATTGCGATACGCTTTGCAACGTCGGACTGCCTGTCCGGTGCGAGTGCGGAGATGATAAGCGCCGCCTGCGAAGGATTAAGGTATGACAGGATGAGGGCAATCGTCTGCGGATGCTCGTCCTGTATGAAGTTAAGAAGCTGTGAAGCTTCGGTCTTACGTATGAACTCGAAAGGCTTAACCTGAAGCGAAGCGGTAAGCTTGCCGATAACGTCGAGGGCTTTCTCGTTGCCGAGTGCTTTTTCGAGCAGCTCCTTCGCATAGCTGATACCACCTTCGGCAATGTACTGCTGGGCAAGACACACTCCGTAGAATTCGTTGATGACTTCTTCCTTGGCCTGCGGAGTAACGCTTCTTGTGTTGGCAATCTCGAGAGTAAGATCTTCGATCTCCTCTTCTTTAAGATGCTTGAATATAAGCGCACTTCTCTCGGGTCCGAGCGCGATAAGAAGTATCGCCGCCTTCTGAAGACCTGTTAAAGCCGCTTCTTTTTCTTTGGCTGCCATATATTACCCCCATTCCTCGTTCAGCCAGTTGCGCAGCAGCTGTGCCGAAGCGTCCGGATTCTCATCAACAAACTTCTCGACCATAAGACGGATCTCCGACTTGGTCTCAAGATCGATATCTTCAACATTCTGATGATCCTGTGTGGTCGTAAGAAGGTCTTCAACCGAAAGCTCGGGCTCGACAACTTCTTCCTCTTCCTTGTTCTTCTTAAACGTTGTAAGCACAACGATCAAGAGCAGAGCAAGAATAAGAACTATCAGAATGATCTGTGCGATATTGGATGGCGAAAGCGATAAGCCTTCCTCCGGCTGGAAGATCGGAACATCGTACGCCACGATCGAAATATTAGCCGAAGGGATTCCCGTTGCATTCGATACAAGCGTGAGCATCTCCGCGTCGACCTCTTTCTTTACAAGGTCACTGTTCTGGAGCGTAAACTCTTCGAACGTAATTCCGTCTAGCTGTCCCTGGGCACGAAGGTCGCTTTCCTTGTATATAACAAAATGCGATGCTGTTATACCGATAGAAGAATTAGCGTAGTCGATAGAACCCGGCGGTGTGACTTTGTCCGTGATCTTCTCACTCGGCAGGTAATCTCTCGACTCCTCGTTGACGCTGTAATTGGTGTTGTTCGTATCCTCCATTACATACGTAGTCTCTTCCTGATTCGTGTCGGTTCCGGGAACGCCGCCCGCACCGCCTTTTCCTTCGGCTTCGTATGTGTCTTCGTGGGCTAGAACGTTCGTGCCGTTCTCATCCGCCTGAGTGTACTTATGCTCGGTTTCCTTAAGTGATGAAAAATCCATGCGAAGATTGGGGGATACTTTGACATCTTCGTATAGGTTCGATCCGAGCAATACCTGTATGACTTCCTGACGCACGGCATTCTCCGCCTGCGTCTTGAGCGCTATCTGATTCGATGTGTTGACCGTGCCGGAATTGTTCTCGGCCTCTTCCATTCCGGAGAAAAGAAGATTACCGGCAGAATCTATGATCGAAATATTGTCGGTAGTCTTGTTGCCGAGTGCGGTTGCGATATTACGGGCGAAGTTCTCCGCCACTCCTTCGGGAAGAGTGTCGTTAAGTTCGAGCCAAACGCTCGCATATGCTTCCTCCTCCTTGGCAAGGAGAGTTCCGTCATTGTCAGGTATGGAAAGAGTCACGTATGCTTTCTTGACATACTCGGTAGACTCCATGATGTCCTGAAGATGCGATTCCTGATACAGCTTGTATGTTTTCTGTTTGTCGGATTCGGTCGTTGACAGTCCGCCGGCAAGTGCCGTTTCGAGACTGTAAGAATCTGCGGGGAAATTGTTGGCTCCGAGAAGAAGTGTTGCCTTGGCAAGATCCTGTTTCTGAACCGAGATGATAAGTCCGTCATCGGTTGTCTGATAAGGGATCGAATCCCCTTCAAGAAGACCCGTTATCTCCGATGCCTGCTTGGTGCTCTCGCACGTGATCAGCGTTTCATATCTGGGCCTTGTAAGAATAGTACCCAAAATGGCAAGTGCCAGAACAACACCTGCCGTAACGCTTATGATTATCGTTTTCTGTTTTGCGGTAAACTTATCCCACCACTCCTGGACTTTCTGGAGTATTTCCTTTAGTCTGTCTACCATTTGTAATTTGCCTTTTCTTTATTTTCTATACCTGTATCTGCATAAGCTCTTTGTATGCATCAATGAACTTATCGCGAAGCGCTACCGTATAACTGAGCGCCGTTGATGCCTTGGCTGCGGCTATGGCAAGATCATGAGTGTTCTCCGATATGCCGAGTGCGAACTTGATCTCTTCCTCTTCCTGTTTCTTAAGGAGCGTATTCGTCTCGCCGACATTCGAGATCATCGAGTTGAACAGCGACGTAAAGCTCTCATCTGTGCTCTCGGTTCTTGTTGATGCATTCGCTGCGGCATTTGCAATCGGCTGCGAGCCTATGTTGAGTATGTTAGTGATGTCCATTTATTCCCCTCTTAATTATCACGTCTTGGCAATATCGAGACCCTTCATCGCGATCGACTTGCTCGCGGTGAACGCTGTCGCATTGGCCTGATATGCTCTTTCGGCATCTATCATGTTCGTCATCTCGGTAACAATGTTAACGTTCGGATACAATACATATCCGTCTTCATTGGCATCCGGATGCGAAGGATCGTATACCATGGTCAGATCCGACTGGTCCTCATATACGCCCGTCGCCTTAACTCCGTCTCCGACGTCCATTCCGCGTGCGCGTCTGAAAATCGTGCCGAAGCTTGATATATCCGTGGTTCTCTCCTGGAATGTAACGACTTTACGTCTGTAGGGAGTACCCTCTTCCGTTCTTGTTGTATTGGCATTGGCAACGTTCTGGGAAATAATATCCATACGAAAACGTTCAGCCGTCATACCTGATGCATTAACGCCAAAGCTCTTGAATATGCTCATAATTCCCTCCCGTCTTATTTGATAACTGTCTTATAGTTATTGAACTCGTTGCTTATACTTGTCGTAATGCCGTTGTATACGATCTGGTTACTTGCAAGCTCAACGTTCTCTGTATCGACATCGACGTTGTTCTTATCCATTCTGTAGGACCAGTTCGGTATGTCGGTATAAGCTTTCGGATCAAGCCTGCGAAGATGCTTGTTCGCATCCGACACCTTCTGGTCGAGGCTCTTATATTTACTTGCCTTGAGAGCATGTTGCAGCTCTGTCTGGAAAGAAACATCCTGTCTCTTATAGCCCGGAGTGTCGACATTCGCGATATTATTCGATATCGCTTCGTTCCTTGCCCACGCTCCGTCGGCAGCCTTGCCTAGGATATTGATGTAATCAAATGCTCCCGAACTGATCATTACTTTCCCTCCATCGCGGTTTACAAAAAAACCCTTTATATTGTACTCTAACAGTCCGACATAATCAAGATATAGTTTTTATCTTGTAAAAAAAACGGACTTCGCCACGCGAAATCCGTTTCAATATCGGGTAAAATCCTTTTATAATTTATCGGTCAAACCATGATAAAAGTTTACCATTTTTTCTTTAGTTCGTCAATTTCATCATATATGAGCTCATTCGTAACCTTGATGTAGGTTCCCTTCATTCCGGACGACTTGGATACTATGACTCCGGCGCTCTCAAGCTTCCTTAACGCATTTACGATGACCGAACGCGTGATACCCTCGCGATCGGCGATCCTGCTTGCAACAAGAATTCCTTCAAGACCCGACAGCTCGTTGAAAATGTGTATGACCGCATCCGTCTCCGATGCAGAAAGTGTTGAAAGTGCGGCCTGCACACCCTGTGCACGCCTGTCCTCTTCGGCAGACTCCTCCGATACGGAACGAACCATCTCGAGTCCGACAACAGTGGCACCGTACTCGGTAAGAATGATATCTTCTATTGAATATGCTTCTCCCTGAGGCTTGTATATAATAAGTGTGCCGTATCTTTGTCCTGCAATGTTGATCGGCGTGATGATCGCCTGATACATTCTGCTGATCTCCTCGGAAAAACCGAGTGTCTCAAGATTAACGCTTTCCTTCGTGGACAGTATGTCAACGAGTCTGCCATTAAGCCTGGAGTCGATGAACTGGGACACTTTAAGATCAGCCAGCTTGTCGATCGCATCAAAGCTCTGGCTGTAGCCGATACCGAGTATCTTTCCTTTCTTGGAGAGCACGAGCACATTCGAGAACAAAACGGACTTCATCGCATCGCAAATATCATTGAAAGCGACTTTACCGCTGTTCTTTCTGTGAAGTATCGAATTGATCTTACGTGTATCGTCGAGTAATCTTACTGAACTCATTGTATATCCTTTCAACATTATGATCCGTCGGACGCTCACCCATATAGATTCGACTTCGTCGAAAAGCTCGCTGTACAGCCGGGATCTTCCCGATTCACTTCATGAATCAGGCCCCTCCTACCTGTATATCCTGCAAATGTTTGCAGTCCTCATTCATGCACATCAGCTTGTTTCCTTTGCGCACCATCAGGCTTCCGCATTTCTCACACTTGACGTTAACCGGCTTCTGCCACGACATGAACGTGCATTCGGTTCCCGATTCACAGCCGTAGAATCTGCGTCCTTTCTTGGTCTTTCGTATAACAATATCCTTGCCGCATACAGGACACGGAATTCCGATCTTTTCAAGATACGGCTTCGTGTTTCTGCATTCCGGGAAACCGGGACATGCAAGGAATTTGCCATGAGGACCGTATTTGATCACCATCATGCGTCCGCACATGTCGCACTTGACATCGGACACTTCGTCTCTTATCTCAACCTTGGCAAGTTCGTCCTCAGCCTTCTTAACAGCCGTCTCGAGATCGGGATAAAAATTCCTTACTATCGTCTTCCAGTTGATATCGCCTTCCTCGACGTTATCAAGAAGCATTTCAAGATTGGCGGTAAAACGTACATCAACGATGCTCGGAAAAGCTTCTTTCATTATTTTGTTAACAGCTTCTCCCATTTCTGTCACGAACAGGTTCTTGTCTTCTTTGACAACATATCTTCTTGCTATGATCGTCGTGATCGTCGGTGCATACGTACTCGGTCTTCCGATGCCCTGCTCTTCAAGAGCTTTTACAAGCGAACTCTCCGTAAAGTGCGGAGGCGCCTGCGTGAAATGCTGCTTGTCCTCAATGTCTTTTAATGTAAGCTTCATTCCGCGCTCAAGATCTGTCAGCACTATGTTGTCACCAGCTTCCTTGTCATCTGACTCCTTATAGACTTTCATGAATCCTTCAAAAACGCATTTTGAAGCCGATACGGAAAATCTGTATTCACCGGCACCGATCTTAACGTTAGTCGTCTCGTATTTCGGGCCTTTCATCTGGCTTGCAGCATATCTGTTCCATATGAGTGTGTACAGCCTGAGCTGGTCTCTTGAAAGCGAATCCTTGATTGCCGAAGGTGTTCTTGCTATATCAGTCGGACGTATCGCTTCATGGGCATCCTGAATCTTCTTACCGGACTTGCCCTTTGGCTCAGCGCTGCCCTCGCATGCATATTCCGCACCGTAGTTCGATCCGATGTATTCCTTGGCCGCAGCTACAGCCTCATCGGCGATTCTTGTACTGTCGGTACGAAGATATGTGATTATACCGATCGTGCCTTCGCCCTTTATATCAACGCCTTCGTACAGCTGCTGTGCCACACGCATCGTCTTTTGCGTTGAGAAGTTGAGTACTTTGCCTGCCTCCTGCTGAAGCGTACTGGTTGTAAACGGAAGAGGTGATTTTCTCGTCCTCTCACCTTTCTTGACTTCAAGTATCTCAAACTTTTCCTTGGAAAGCTTATCAACGATCTGCTGTTTTTCCTTTTCGGAGCTAATCGTCATCTTGCCGGCTTCCGTTCCGGTAAAGTGTGCAATGAGAGGTTTCTTTTCACCCTTTGCCGAAAGTGCCGCATCTACTGTCCAGTATTCTTCGGGAATAAATGCTGCGACCTCATCCTCACGGTCGCATATAAGTCGCAGTGCCACCGACTGGACACGTCCTGCGGACAGACCTCTTTTTACTTTTGCCCAAAGCACCGGAGAGATTCCGTATCCGACCATACGGTCGAGCACTCTTCTCGCCTGCTGCGCATCCACCAGACCCATATCGATCTCGCGGGGATGCTTGAGTGATTCCTTGACCGCGTTCTTTGTTATTTCATTGAACGTGATCCTGTAAACCTTCTTACCCTCGAGCTTTAACGCGTATGTCAGATGCCAGCTTATTGCTTCACCCTCACGGTCCGGGTCGGTTGCGAGGTATATTTTCTCAGCCTTCTTGGCCTCTTTGCGAAGACTCGCGATAAGATCTCCCTTTCCTCTTATCGTAATGTACTTCGGTTCAAAATCATTATCGGGACTCACGCCGATCTGGCTCTTGGGAAGATCTCTCACATGTCCCATCGATGCCATGACCTCGTAATTCGAACCTAAAAATTTCTTAATCGTCTTAACCTTTGCCGGTGATTCCACTATGACAAGATACTTTGCCATCCGTAAACTCCTCCGTTTTCTTACATATAAAAATCAGGCTTTCAGGATCATACCTGTCAGCCTGACATACTATACATGATTTTTTTTTAGATAGCAAGAGAAATATTCAGATAATTTTGTCGACGCAGCTGCTCTTACCTTCGTAATCAGACCCCGTCTCCGAGGAAAATCGCGCTGTAAACCTCTCGGGATGCTCTATGACATCGCACATTGTGTAGAACGCGGCCAGCACCATGTGAGGACCGTTGTATTTGAGCGCGAACTTGCCTTCGTCAAGCGCCGCCTTGAATCTGTCTATCTGCCACACGAGGATATCGGCAACCGTAATGCCCGAAACTTTCAGTTCACACAGAAAATCATTATTGTCACGGTAATACCCGAATTCTTTCAATACCTCCGGATATGAACTGATCCTGCCCCAGAACTCATCGAGAACACCGGCTTCTTCATCGGCATCTTCGCACAGCTTTGCGGCATATTCGTATAAGCCGTTCTCTTCCATAACAATCACCAGAAAATCATATCGTCGGTTATCGAATCAAGATCGGGCGCTCCGCACATCTTCATTGCATCGGCAAGCTCCGCACCGATCTTGTCCGTATACAGCCTGACGCCCTCCTCGGCGCCTCCGTACACGGCCGTAACAAACGGTCTTGCGATTACAACCGCATCAGCGCCCATGGCAAGAGCTTTGAATACATCGACTCCGCTTCTGATACCGCCGTCAACGAGTACCATCATATCGTTGGAAACAGCTTCCACTATCTCCGGAAGAACTTCCGCGGTTGCCGGACACTGATCGAGCACGCGACCCCCGTGGTTGGATACTATTATGCCCGCTGCACCGGCTTCTCTTGCCTTGATCGCGCCGTTTACGGTCATAATACCTTTTACGATAAAAGGTCTTCCCGCTTTCTTAATTATACGTGTAAGCTCGGCAAGCGACTTGGCACCTGCCGGCGGATCATTGTTCTGTAAAAAAGGAAGACCCGCTGCATCAATATCCATCGCAACTACCGAACATCCCGACTTCTCAACGAGAGCGAACTTCTCTTCCAAAGTCTTCTCATCCCACGGCTTAACCGTAGGAATACCTACTCCGTTACATGCCGCAATGGCGGATGACGCCGCAACCATTACCTCGGGGTACATACCGTCACCGGTAAATGCGGCAATACCCGCATCGGCACATGCCTTCACAAGTATATTGTTGTACTCTATGTCATTGTACTTATCGCCGTAATGCATGTTCACTGCTCCGACGGGTCCGGCAAATATCGGATATTTCATCCTGTGCCCGAAAAAGTCGAATCCGGTATCCGGCTCAAACAGCTCGTGAATAGTATCCATATTGACACGTATCTCTTTCCAAGCCGCATAATTGCGCGGTGCCACATCACCGATTCCTTTTGATCCGGGACCCGGAAGCTTATTACCGCATGCTTTTCCGTTACATTCGGGACAAGCCATGCAATGGGGCTGCATTGCAGCTCTTGCGTTATCAAGAAGTTCTGTGTAGTTCATGTTTTCTCCTTTATATGCTGTAGACAAGTATTATCTGCACAGTTCGTTCATTTCCATCTCAAGATCTTCGGAGAACTCCCTCTCCGCCTCATCCTTGGTGATGTAGTTATTACCGTTGTTACAACCTATCGTCATGCCCTTTTTAATAGGTGCGAGGAAAAAACCCGCAAGAAGCCCCATGAGCAACGAGAACAAAGAAAAAATGACCACGTCCTTAAGCCCAAAAATATGATTTTTCCAATTCTGCATAAACTAACCCTCCAATTGATAAATTAAATGGAAATTCCGTCTGATTCTTGTTATCATTAAACATATTATATCAACAGTTTGATGATAGGTAAACGATATTGAAGATCAAGGCAGCGTAAATTTACACTCGGAAAACTTCATACATAAAGAACTGACAAATCTGTGAGAAAAGATATTAATCAAGATCTGCGGTTCATATTCTATACCATTTCCACTGTTCTGACAAATCTATACA
>Ga0256407_10007950_pt1 | contig 15737 bp, 7 predicted proteins | sample RumenRJG_04DNA_FD_193489 | JGI IMG/M metagenome (GOLD analysis project Ga0256407, IMG submission 193489) | Bovine rumen microbial communities from Lethbridge, Alberta, Canada - RJG_04 | ecosystem: Host-associated > Mammals > Digestive system > Stomach > Rumen | place: Canada: Alberta | collected...
TTATTATTATAATGTTTTTTATTCATTATTTCATCTTTATTATGGAAAAAATTATTTCTATTCAAAATTGAATTATTTAATTCATTTTTTATCTAAAAATCAAAATATATTATTATTTAATTTGAAAAATAATTTTTATGAAAAAAAAAAATAAAAATTCATTTTTATAAAATTAAAAAAATCTTTTCTCAATAGAAGTGAAAAAAATATTGTAAAAAAATAATTTAATTATATAATACAACTAGTTGCAAACATTAATAATCAAAAATGGAAGACGATAAAGTCCAAGCAATTCCTTTCCAATCAGAAAATGCTATGATGAATAACCTCCCAATGGCACCAGGATCAGTTCAATCATTAGTAAGTTTAAAAGGTGTATCAATAGTAGGTATAACACCATGTTTTCCACCATGTGAATGTATGCGTAAGCGTAGATATACAATTGCACCAATAGGTCTTGATGGTAAAATAGGAGCTCAAATGGCATTAGCAATTGATATGACAGGATGTTGTGATAAGAAGAAACATTCATCAATAGGTACTGCACCATTATTGTTGGAATTATCAGAAAATAAAAAAAAACTTTATACAGGAGTTATTCCAGCAATGGATAAATGTTGTCGTTGTGTTTCTTGTTGTCCTTCATTGCTTCCTATGACAATTAATAATGATGCTGGTGTTAAAATTGGAATGATGACTAGAGAATTACCTTCTTGTGGTCAACAAACTAGAACTTTCTTTGATGCTAGTGGTACTCCTAAATATCGTGCTGGTCCTCCTTGCTGTCGTTGTGGTGGTTGTACTTGTGGTAATTTTAGATGTTGCTTTTGTTTAGGATGTTGTGGATGTGAAAGTGTTAGAACTATTCCTATTATTGGATTTCAAAGTGGAGATGATGGAGTACTTACTAGAAGAGTTAGATATTGTCCACCTTGTTCTTTACCTAGTTATGAAATTATTTTCCCTGCTGGTGCTTCACAGGAATTAAGACTTGCTTTAATTCTTGGAACTTGTGAAATGGAATACTTTGATATTGTTTAAGTTTTTTTTTTTTTAAAATTTGAATTTTTTTTGAATCTTTTGGAATCATATTATTATATTTTTAAATCGTTTAATTAATATTTTTTTCTATATTAGATGTTATTTGAACTTTTTTGAATTATAAGGTTTTTTATTTTTACATTATTATTCAAAACTAAAAGTTGTTTTTTTAATCCTTTTATTAAATTGTTCGATTTATTATTTTTTTAAATGCGTTTTTTATAATTAAAATTAATATAATTCATAAATTCAAAAAAAACGTTTTGTCTTTTATAAATGTATTATTTATTTATATTTTATTTTAACATTGTTCTTGTATCATTTTTCAAAGCATTGAATTAAAATTTTTTATTATTTAACTTTAATTAAGTAAATTAATATTGGTTAAGGTTTCTTATTTAGTTTTATTATTTTTTATAAATTTCTTTTACTTGAAACAAAATTTTAAGTTTATATTGATAAATTAATTACTTCTAATATGTTTTAATGAGTATTTTCAATATATTTTTTTTATTTATTATAAAAAACACTAAAATAAGTCTAATAATAAATTATGGTAAAATGAAATAAAAATATAAAATATGATTTTATGAAATTTTAAGTTTCAATAATAATTATTCTAATATATTTATCTTTTGAAATTTTAAATAACTAAATTTTATGATTTTCTTTTTTAGTATAAACTAAAAATTTAATTGTTTTTTCCAATCTAAGTATTTATTATTGTTTTATAATTAATTTTAGTTTCAAATTTTGTATTATTTCTTTGATATTACATTATTTATTTTTTGAATATTATTATTTCATAGATTTATAATTGTAATTATTTGAAATATAATATGTTTTATATTTATTTAAAAATGTTTAAAAAAAGAAAATAATGATATTCAATTTCCTGAAAAAATTAAAAAATAAAAAACAAGAAATTCCAATATTAATGGAATGAATTACTAATATCATTTAAAGGAATAAAATAATAGGTTATACCCATTTTATCCACCATGCAATTATTTTAATTATCATATATATATTCTCAATAATAAAAAACTTTTCTAAAGGAATTCAAATGATAATATTAAAAAAATAAATTTCTATCAAGATTATAATATTGTAATTTTGTAAATGAATTATCATTAATATAATAAATGAAAAATACAAATAAAAAAAAATCAAATAGTATGAATGATTAATCTTTTTTAAAAAATCAATATTTTTATATATAAAGACTTTCAGTAACAGTACCTTTCTTCTTATAAAGAACTTTTTCTTTAGCAGTTCTAAAATCTTGTTGACTAACTTTCTTTCTCCTATCCCTCAAAGCAAGTAACCCAGCTTCAGTAGCAATAGCTTTAATATCAGCTCCACTTAATTCATCTTTTGCCATTATAAATTCTTCTAAATTAACATCATCACTCATACTCATTTTCTGAGTATGAATTTGGAAAATTCTCCTCTTAGTATTACTATCAGGTAAAGGGAAATAAATTTTCCTATCAATACGTCCAGGTCTAATTAAAGCAGGATCAAGACTTTCAATTCTATTAGTAGCTAAAATAACTTTAACTTCACTACTAGTATCAAAACCATCAAGTTGATTAAGTAACTCAAGCATAGTTCTCTGTACTTCTCTTTTCCCTCCTGAACTAGTTTCAATACGTTTATGTCCAATAGCATCAACTTCATCAATAAATACAATACTAGGTGCATGCTCATCAGCTAATCTAAAAAGTTCTCTTACTAATTTAGGTCCTTCTCCAGAATATTTTTGTACTAATTCACTACCAACTACTCTAAAGAAAGTAGCAGAAGTTTCATTAGCAACAGCTTTAGCTAATAAAGTTTTTCCAGTACCAGGTTCACCATATAAAATAACACCTTTAGGAGGTTTAATACCAATTTCTTCATATAATTCAGGATGTGTTAAAGGTAATTCAACAGCTTCTTTAATTTCTCTAATTTGATTATCAAGACCACCAACATCACCATAAGTTTCAGTAGGTGCTTTATCTACTTTCATAACATTGAGAAGTGGATCAGCTTCATCTGCTAAAATACCAACAATGTGATATGTTTGTTCTCTTAATAATACTGTACATCCTAATTCTAATTGCTCTTTATCTACTATTGATAGTATTTTTACGTAATATTCACTAGAATTTATTGAAACTATTGCTGCATCTTCTGCTACTATTTCTTCAAGAGTTCCTATTGTTATTGGTGAACCACGAAGTGTATCTAACATATTTTTTTCTTTTTCTTTATTTTCATCTTCTTCTTTATTTTCTTTTTGATTGTTTATGTATTCTTCTTCCATTAAAAGATAATCTTTTATCCTTTCATATTTTCTCATTCTGAGTAAACATTTTGTATTTGGTGTTACTGTTGGGAGTTTTGAGGCTACTTCTACACCCTTCTTCTTTTTTTTCTTTTTACCTAAATTTAATAAGGAAGGTTCTGGTTTTTTAAATTGTTTTTTATCATCTTTTTTCTTTTGTGGCTTTTGACCACCTTTTTCCATATTACCCATTTTTTTTATATTTTTTTATTGGAGAAGATAATTAAATATTATCTTTTTAAATTTTTTTTTGGAATTTTGAATATTTATTAATTATATATTTTATTTAAAAAATTTATATTTATGAATCAAATTTAAAAAAATATTTTTTTGATAATTATGATTTATATTATAAATAAATATAATTTTAATATAACTATTTAATTTACATAATTCCACTCTAATCTACCATTTAGAGGTTCATAAGATATAAATTCGCCATTTTTTTCCTTGATTTTTTCTTTGAATTGTTTCATGATATTTTCATCATAATTTTCAAATTTCAAATGATATAAAATACATTTTATTTTAACATTTAAATTTCTCTTAATTTCAATTTGATTTTTTTCAATAATATAATCATTATCAAGATTAGCACCTAATAAATTAATTTTTTCTAAAAATTGAATTTCTCCATATTCATTATAAATTTTAAAATTTTCAATATTACTTAATTCATATTCACTCATTCTACATAAATAAATATATTCTGGAAATGTATGATATCCATTTTTACTTAATTTTGGTATTAATTCAATTGGAGCTATTTTCTTTTTCTTAATTAATGTAGTATTTTTCATTTTTTTATATATTATTATTGCTTCAATATTCTCTGTTACAATATATGAATTTAATAGTTTATCATCTGATAATAATGTTCCTTGTATTAATATTGAAATTTTGTCTATTATTTCATTTGGGAAATTATTAGTAAGGATGTTTTCTAATTTTTCTTGGATTTGATTTTTTAAAACTTTTACTTTGTTAATTGTGTTTATTTCATCAAAGTTTAAGATAAATTTTTCATTATTAGGTAAATTGATTTGTACTTTATATGATATAATATTTCTTTTTTTATTTTCTAATTGTTTTTTTAAATAGTTATTATCATTATTTTCTTTATTATAATTTTTATCTATTTTTTTATTATTTGTAAAATTATAATCTTCATTTTTTGATTTTTTAATTGATGTTAAAATTTTTTTTTCATTTTCATTTTTTAATAATTTACTAAATGAAGAATTTATAGAATTACTTCTTAATAATAAATCTTTTTTATAATTTAAATATCTTTTTTTTGTAGTATTATCATATAAATTTGAATATTTTTTATGATAATATTCAATATTTTTTTTTGGTTTTTTAATATATGATATATTAATATTCAAAGATTTCTTTTTCAAGAATTTTCCAAAATAAAAATTATCCTTATCTTTATTTGAATATTTTTCATGCATTTCTTGAATAAAACAATTTATATCTTTTTTTTTTAAAATTGCATTTTCTACTGAATCTGATATTTTCAAATTTTCATTATCTTGAAAAGAAAATATTTGAAAAGGAATATCAAATGAATTATTTGAATAATTTTGATTATTTAATAAATTATTTTTATTTATCTCTTGTTTAGAAATATAATTAAAAGAATCTTGATTAAAAAGAGGATTATTATTATTAAATATATTTTGTAAATTATTTAATGAATTATTATTTGAAGATGTATTATTATTTTCATTTGAGAAAAAAACATTTGTATTATTATTATTTGTATTTAAATTATTATTTTTATTATTTGGTAAAAATGAATTTATATTACTATTATTATTATTTGATAAAAAAGAATTTAAATTATTATTATTATTTTGAGAATTAATGGTATTAATAGAACCGAAAGTTTTTAATGTATTATTATTATTTAAATTATTTTGAGAATTAAGCATTATATTATTTTTTAATTGAGGAGGATTAATAAATGTATTATTTTTATTAAAAATGTTATTTGATTGATTCAAAATTTGTTCATTGTTTCCAAATTTAATCATATTATTATTATCATTAAAAATTGAATTATTATTATTTAATATATTATTATCAAATATTGAATTTGAATTTATATTTGAATTATTAACAGTAATTCCATTCATTGATTTATCGATTATTTTATACAATTCATTTTTTTTCGTTTTTTGATATTCAATATCTGCTAATCTATATTCTTCAAAACTTCCTTTACTAAAATTATCAACAGTAAAAGATATTAATAGACTTTTTTCTTTTTTATTGTTTATCATTTCATATATTTCTTTATTTTTATAAATCATATTGATTGTGTTTTCATTTTCATTTTTTGATGAAAATATTGAATTTTGATTATTTAAAAAGTTATTTGATTTGAAAATAAGATTATTATTATCATTTTTATTATTATTATTAAAGATTGAGAAATTTGATGAAATATTATTTCCAAAAATATTTGTTTTTAAATCATTTTGTTTTAAATTAAGAATAAAAGAGTTATTATTATTCTGTGAATTTATTTGATTTTCATACATTAATTGATTGTTTTTTTGAAAAAATAAATTTCCATTATTAAAAGAAGTTTGATTTTTATTATCATTAAAAACATTTTGAAAATTTGATGAAAAAATTCCTTGATCAGATTTATTATTTTCTTTATGAAATATGAAATTATTGCTAAATATTGAGTTCGACATTTTTATTTGTATTAATTATTAATTCATTTTATATATATTATTTTAAACTATATAATATACTCATTATAATTAATTAAATGGAAGATACTTAATTAATAATTTTATTATATAGTAATATGAAAGTTAAATAATGATTTTATAATATTTAAATGTTTTTTAAAAAGAAAATATACAAATAAAAATTTTATATAATAGAATTAATACATTAAATTTATTATACATAATAATAAAAATAGAAATTATTAGTTTAAATTTTTATTTTTTTTTTTGTAATTTTTATTTTCAAAATAATAAAAATATATTATTAAAATATAAAATAGACTAATTAATAATTGAATTAAAAAATAAATAAAATAAAATGTTAAAATATAAACAATTATTTATTATATTATAAGGGAATAAAATAAAGATATATAAAATTATTCATTATATTCTTTAAATAAAATAAATTTTTTGATTTTAGTATTTTATCAAAATCTAAACAAAAAAAGAAAAATATGAATAATAAATTAATTATTTTTATAGATTTATTCATAAATAACTTTATATATAATATAAAGATTTTTATTAAATTTAAGAATGAAAAAAAAGAATTATGAAAAAATCTTTCAATTAATATAAAAATTATAATTTAAATAAATCAAAAAAATATAAGATGAATTAAAGGAAAAATAATATCTAAAATATTTTAATATTTATTTATATTTAATACTTTTTTAAATAAAACTAATAAAAATTATAAATAGATTTCTAAATTTTATATAAATAAAAATCTCATTTTTTTTTAAAATAATTAATTTAAAAATAATAGTTAATAATAAATAAGATTTTAGAATAATTACATAAACAAAATTAATATCATGTGTATAAATATATGATATTATTTTTATATAAATAAATTAATGGAAGAAATTAATAAAAATGAAAACCTTATAGATAAAAATGAAAAATTAAATGATAATGAAATAGAAAAAATGGAAGTAGATTATCCAAAAGAAGTAAAAGAATATGGATTTATAAATAAAGATCCATATACTTCATCAGATTTTATTTCTGGTTTATTCTATTATTGGGCATATAAAATAATAAAATTATCTCAATATATAAAATTAAAATCAGAATATTTAGGAAAATTAGAAGGTGATTATACAAGTAAAAATTATCTTTCATTAATAAAAGAAATATGGGAAAATAAAGGATATAAATTTAAAAAAAATATGCCATTATTAAAAACAGGTTTTAGATCTAATATTAAATATATTATTATAATTTTATTTTTAAGTATTATTAGAAGTATTCTTAGTGTTACACAAGTTACAATTTTTAGAGAATTTATGATAAAATTTTCATCTAATAATACAGAAATAAAAGAACAAACATTTTTTAGTAAATTTTCTCATATAAATATTGGTTTAATTTATTTAATAATTAAATTTTTAGAAATTTTTCTTCAAAGAAAATGTTTTGAAAATCAAATGTTTTTAGGATATAAATCTGGAACTGAAATAAGTTGTTTAATTTATGAAAAATTATTAAATGTTTCTCCATCAAGTATGAAAAAAAAAGCAACAACAGGAGAAATAACAAATTTTATTCAAGTTGATTCAAATAAATTAACATTTTTAATGTTATTATCACCTGATGTTTTAACAATGCCAATTTTAATAATTGCATATTCATACATGTTATTTAAATTTATGGGAGTTGCATTTCTTTATGGAATTTTATCAACAATTTGTTTTTCAATATTTACTGCTTTTTTCTTCCAATCAATTAATTCATTTATGAAAAAATTATCATCATTAAGAGATACAAGAATGAGAATAATAACAGAGACATTTAATAATATTAAAATATTAAAATTATATTCTTGGGAAGATGAATTTAAAAATAGAATAAATGAAGCAAGAGATAAAGAAATAAATACAATGAGAAATGTTAATAAATTATTTAATATTGCAAAAGGAATTGGTTATTTAAGTCCAGTTGCTACTTCTGCTGTTTGTATTGGAGCATATCAATATATTAATAAAAAAATGAAAATTGAAGATATTTTTACTTGTTTAAATATTTTATCTTCTCTTCAAATGCCACTTACTATGATTCCAATAATATTTAATTTATTTCTTCAAACTATTGTTAGTATGGGAAGAATAGAAAAATTTTTAAATCAAGATGAAATTAATCCAAGTAATGTAATAAGAAATTCGAAAGAATTAAATGATAATGATATTGCAATTAAAATTGAAAATGGTTTTTATTCATGGGGAATTGAATATGAAGATGTGAATAATACAGAAAAAGAAAATTTAAAATTACAAAAGAAAGAAAGTAAAATAACATTTGGTAAAAAGAAATCATTTGCTAAGAAATTATCTCAAATAATAAATCCATCACAACCAGAAGAAATATTAAAAAATTTAAATTTTGAAATAAAAAAAGGTGAATTTATAGTAATAATTGGTGAAGTAGGAAGTGGAAAATCATCATTACTTCAAGCAATATTAAATAATATGATACCAACAAAAAAAGATTCAAAAATTTATATTAATGGTTCAATTTCTTATGTTCGTCAAATTCCTTGGATTCAAAATACTACTGTTAGAAATAATATATTATTCTTTCAAAAACCAGATGATTCTAAATATAAAAAAATTATTGATATAACTGAATTAAAATCTGATTTAGAAATTTTAAGTGGAGGTGATTTGACTGAAATTGGAGAAAAAGGAGTTAATTTAAGTGGAGGACAAAAAGCAAGAATTGCTTTAGCAAGAGCACTTTATTCTGATAAAGATATTTACTTTTTAGATGATCCTATTAGTGCACTTGATGCAAATGTAGGAATGAAAATTATGAAAAATTGCATTATTAATTATTTAAATGGAAAAACAAGAATTTTAGTTACACATGCTTTACAATATGTTGCTTTTGCTGATAGAATTTTTTATATGAAAGATGGAGAAATTAATTGGATGGGAAATTATGAAGAAATTAAAAATGAATATTTTTATAAGGATTTTTATGAAAAATCAAAAAATCCTTTTCAAAAAAAAAATTCAGAATTACAAAGAAAAGAATTCTTAGAAGAAGAAGATGAAACAGATGAAGAAGAAATAGAGAATAAAAATAATGAAATAAAAAGAATAACTCAAGAAGAGGAATTAAAAGCAGATGAAGTTAAACCAGAAGTATATAAAAAATATATAATATACATAGGAGGTTTTATAATAATATTATTATATATTTTATTTTTATTAACAATAAATGGTTTAAGAGGTGGAAGTGATATTTGGTTAGGTTATTGGTCAGAACATCAAAGTGAAAATACAAATATGAAATATTTCATTATTTATTGTTCTTTTGGAATTTTAGGAGGTGTTTTTAATTATTTTAATGCTATTTTAAGTTCAAAAGCTTCACTTCGTTTAAGTGGGATTATTCATAAAGAAATGATTGAATGCTTAATTAAAGCACCTATTTGTACTTTTCATGAAACTATTCCTAAAGGTCAAATTTTTAATAGGTTAAGTAAAGATATTAATGAAGTTGATAATAATATTATGAGTTCATTAACTGATTTATTTTCATGTTTAATTTCTTTTATTTCTTCTATTTTAGTTTGTTCTATTTATCAACCTTATTGTTTAATTTTTTTACCTATTTTACTTATTTCTGGATATAAATTAAGTAATTTTTATTTAAATTGTTCTAGACAATTAACAAGAATGGAAAGTGCAATAAGATCTCCTATGTTAAATTTACTTAATGAAACTATTCCTGGTGCTTTAACAATTAGAGCATATGATTTTAAAAATGAATATTTAAATAAATATCTTGAAAGATCTGATGATAATTTAAAAATTAAAATTATAATTTATGGAACATCACAATGGTTTGATTTAATACTTGATTTAATGAGTTTTTCTTTTCTTTTTTTCTTATTATGCTTCACATTTTTATTTAAAAATAATTTTTCTCCAAAAATAATTGGTTTATTATTAACTTATAGTATTAATTTACAAAATAATTTAATAAGAGGAATTCGTCAAATTTCAAGATTAGAAAATTCAATGATTAGTTTTGAAAGATGTTTAACTTATACAAAAATTCAAAGTGAAAAGCCAAAAATAAAAAAAGAAGACAAAATATTAGAAAATTGGCCTCAAAATGGTAAAATTCAATTTATAGATTATTCAGTTAAATATAGACCAGACACAGAAATAGTTCTTTCAGATTTAAATTTTACAATAGAATCAGGGAATAAAGTAGGAATTGTAGGAAGAACAGGATCAGGAAAAAGTACAATAACATTATGTTTATTTAGAATATTAGAGGCTTTAAAAGGAAAAATATTAATTGATGATATTGATATTTCAACAATTGGTTTAGATAAATTAAGAAAAAGTTTAACAATAATTCCACAAGATCCAGCTTTAATTGAAGGTACTTTAAGATATAATATTGACCCATTAAATAATTATACTGATGAAGAGATAATAAATGTTATAAAAAAAATTAACTTTGGTTATATTATTGAAAAAAATAAAGATGGACTTAAACAAGAAGTTTCTGAAGGAGGAACTAATTTAAGTGTTGGAGAAAAACAATTAATTTGTATTACAAGAGCAATTTTAAGAAAAAGTAAAATTATTATTATGGATGAAGCAACTGCAAGTATTGATTATGAAACTGAAGGAATTATACAAAAGTCAATTGATGAATTACTTAAAGGAAGTACAATTTTGACTATTGCACATAGAATAAAAACTATTATTAAATATGATAAAATATTATGTATAAATCAAGGAAAAATAGAAGATTTTGATTCTCCTGATAATTTACTAAAGAAAAAAAATGGAATTTTTTATGAATTATATATTAATTCTAATATATAAAAAATAAAAAAAATAAAAAAAAAAATTTTTTTTTTAAAAAAAAAGAATTAAAATGTAGTTTTGCTTAAATTACTACTCTTAATAAATTAAAAATATTTTTTAATGTATTTAACTAAAGAAATCATCTCCATAAATTACAATATTATTCTTATTATAAACTTGTGGCATTGATTCTAATAAAGTTTGGATTGTTTTAAAAACTAATGTATAAATTGTTAAAATAAATCCAAAATTAAAATCATAATATGTTTTAATTACTCTCATGCAATAATCTATAAATATTTTTGCTTTCTCTTCAAGATTATATTCCATAATATAATCAATTATACTATTAACAGCATCTTTAAATTGTTTTATAAAATCTGAGCCATCAATTTCTTTGAAAAAGTTTTTAATTGTTTTTAAGTATTTTTCAACATTTTTCTCTATTACACTAATATCAATTTTTTCAGTTCCTTGGTTTAATGATTCAATTAATTTATCAATATATTCAATTAAATAATTATAATTTTCAGCACCAATATAATCCTTCAATGCTTTAATATTTTCTTTTATTGTATTAAAAAATGGTTCTAAATTTTTTTTTGTAATTTTAGAAATAAATTTTTCTAAAATATATTTAATTATCTTTAATAATTGTTCTATGTCAAAATTTTCTATATAAGTTTTAATTTGTGTATAAATTTGTACAATTTTTTCTAATCTTTCATCACCATCTTCATAAGTTAAAAAAGTTTTTATTTTTAATTTTAAATTAAGGATTTCTTCAGAAAGACGATTTTTAAATGCATCCATTTCATTTTGAATTTTTATTATTTCTGTATTTGCTTTATTTTTAAAATATTCTAATTCATTTTTAAATTTTTCTTCATCAAATTTTTTAAATTCTCTTTCAAAATTATTAGCAAGTATTTTTATTTGTTCTTTTATATTAAAATAATTTAATTCAATTAATAATCTATAAAAATATTGATAAAATCCTGCTTCAAATTCATATAATTTCAAATTAGTAATTTGTATTCTTAATTCACTAATATATTTTTCAATAGATTGATCAAAATAAATTGTAGCTATAAAAGCTCTCAAATTATCAACAATATCAATGATTATATCAATTATGAAATCAATATTAAAATTATTAATAAAAGTTTTGAATTTTTCATAATATGAAATAAATATTTCCTGAAGTTCATTAAAAGTATATTTTGATAAATAATTTTTAATATTTTGAATTATTTGAATTATTTTAATGAAAAATTTTTCATATTCCCTCGCTTCTAAATACTTTACTAATTTTTCACAATTTTGTAAATAATAAGTAACAACTTTATCAAAATATTCTTTTACAAATTCAACAATTTGCTTTAATTCAATATCTGCTGTTCTTCTTAGTTTAATTTTAGTTTCTATCATTTCATTACTAGAAACTAATGTTATAAGTAATAATGCAATTAAACTTTTCATTTTTTTAATTATAATGAAAAAAGATTGCAATTAAATATTAATTATTATTGAAGTTTAATTATTTATTTTAATAAAAATATTTTATTTTTTTTTTAAAAATTAAATCTTTTTTTTTTTAAATTACTACTCTTAATAAAATTTTTTGATTATTTAAAAGGTTTAAATTGAATCAATGGTTTTATATGTATTTATAAAAAATGAAAAACCCAATCTAATATAATTAACTACAAATACCAAGATTCTTCTAGCATATTTTGCATTTATATCAAAAACATGATGAATGTCATATTCTTTAATATTTTTAAACACATCTTCATAATTATTATAAAATTCATTTTTCAAATCATCTAATGACTTAATTTTTTTAAGATTTTCTACAGCCCAATTTAAAATTTCAGTTAATTTATTACATATTTTTTCAACATTTTGTTCTTCAAAGAATTTCATATTTAAAATTGTTTCAATAACATCATAAATTTTTAAAAGTAATTCATCTAAAATATATTCAGTTTTATTATCAATAATAATTTTTCTAATTAATACTTTTATTTCATTCATAATATTTGATTTTAATACTCTATTTACTGTTGATAATATATATTTTATAATAGAAATAATTTTGTCTGCTTCAATTTCTTGAAGAATAGGTAAAACTTCTTCATAAAATGAAACTAAGTTTTTTTCAATATCATCTAAAAATTTTCCATTATTAACGTAAATTTTAAATAATTCAATATTAGATTTTATAATATGATTTACATAAGAAATTCCATAACGATATTGTGTTTTGAAAAATCCTATCTCATTATTTATCTCTGCTTCTAATCGAAGTTTTGAAGAATCATCATAATTTTTATATTGTCTTTTAAAATCATCAATTAGTCTTTTTATTGAATAAACCATTTTTTCAACATCTAAATTATTTGTTTTATTTGCAAATTTATATAAATTATTTCTGACATTACTTAAATTCATATTTTGAAGGTCTACTTTAGTTCGATTAAAAATTTTTTCAATCTTTTCTTTATATTTTGTTTCACAAAAAACTTTTATAAAATTTTTTTGTTCTTCAATCATATATTCAATAATATTACTATAATTATATTCTTTAAAATTACTAAAAAATTTTGTTAAATATTTTTCTACTTCTGTTATAAAATGAACATATGATTTTTTTGATAATGTATTTATAAAATGAGGATAAGCTTTTGTTGAAGATATATTATATAATTCATCATTTATTTTTATTTGAAAATATTCCATAATATTACCTGTAATATTATTAACTATTTCAACAATATCATCAGCATATATTTTTGCTTGATTTGCTAAACTTTGTTCTGAGTTTTGAAGAATTATATCTTTAAATTTAGCATTATTTTCATTATTTCCTAAGAAAATTCTATTTGAGACAAATACTAAAAGTATTAATTTGATAATTGTTTTCATTTTTTTTTTGATTATAAATAAAAGATTGCAATTAAATATTAATTTTAATTGAAGTTTAATTATTTTTTATTTAATTATTTAATTATATTAATATTAAAATAAAAATAACAAAAAAATATAATTAATTATATAATAAAATAAATTAAAAAGTATTTTCATATTTATATAAAAACAAAAATTTGATATTAAATTGAATTTAATATAAATAAATAAAATGATCCAAATATAAAAATTGAAATAAAAAAAATATATAAATAATCATAAACATCAAAATTTAAATAAATTATTAGAATCTTTATTATCAAGTCCATTTAATAAATTAGCAGTATCAATTCTTGATGAATTATAACCAGGAGTTACTAATTTATTCATAGAATTAATACCAGGAATAAGAGGACTAACACCAAAAGTATCATTAATATAATTTCTTTTTCTTTTTTGATTAATATAATCAGGAGTATTTTGATTAACAAAAATATTTACCATATTATAAATATCATTATTTGGTTTTGGAGTATATAAAGGAGTTGGTGCTTTAAAACTATCAAAATTTCTTGGATTAAATGGAGATAATAATTGATTTGATTTAAAATAATTTGGTGATTGTGATATTGAAAAATTATTATTTTTTTCATCTTTTTTTGTTAATTCTTTTATTTCATTTTCTTCTTCTATATTTTTTTTATCATTTATTATTGTTTCTTTTATATTTTTATTTTTTATTTTTTGATTTTTTGTATTTTTTTGTTTTGAATCTAATACAAATAATGATTCTGTTTTTAAAGAAAATTTTGGAATTGAAACTTTAAATTTTTTTGTTGTTTTAATATCAGATATACTTTTTGATTTTTGATTATTTGATCTTAAATAATAATCTTTTGTATTTTCTTTTATTTCATTATTATTAAATTCATTATTTTCATTTATTATAATATCATCAATTGAATGATTTTCTTTTTCTCCACAAAATATTTTTTTATAATCTTTTAAATTATATTTTTCTTTAATTACTTTTTTATTAAAATTTATTAAATTTTTTAATATAAATTCTTCTGCAGTTGATTTTGAAGTTGTTACACTTAAACGTTGTTTATGATCAACAATTACTAAAAAAATATCCACATCACAAAGTAATGAAAGTTCCATTACTTTTTTTATTAATCCTTTCTTTCTTTTATAATATGTAATTTGACTATTTAATTTATTTTCTATTTTTGCTATTTCTATCTTTCTTTTTCCCATATTTTTTTTATGTTCTTTTATTTTTCCATTAGATTTTTTTAACATTTTCTTTAATATTATAATTTAATATTTATTGAAATGTAAATATAAAATAAATAAAATTTAACAAAATTAAAAATAAATATTCCCAGGATTAATAAAAACATTAATTAAAAAAAATTTTAGAGATATATATTTGTGTTTATTTTATTTCAAATTATTCTAATTCATAATCTAATGATTTTTAATATTAATTATCTCTATTAATTTTATATATGATAATAAAAAGAAAATTAATTCTAAATCATTTAAAAATCCTTTTATTATCTATATTTTTTTTATTTGTTTAATTTTATTATTTATTTTTTAATTATTAGAATCTTAACACATATTTTATTTTTCTGTATTATATAATATGCTTAAAATTTATTATATAAATGAATTTTAATTATAATTTTAATTTAAGAAAATAAATTTTTTAAATTAATATTCTTTATTCTTTTTAAATAATGTAAATTTAGATTTAATATTGAATAAAATACAAAAAATTTAATAATATTATATTTAATATTATATATATTTTTCTTACAAAAAAAATTAAAAACAATTTAATTA
>Ga0256407_10007951_pt1 | contig 15736 bp, 13 predicted proteins | sample RumenRJG_04DNA_FD_193489 | JGI IMG/M metagenome (GOLD analysis project Ga0256407, IMG submission 193489) | Bovine rumen microbial communities from Lethbridge, Alberta, Canada - RJG_04 | ecosystem: Host-associated > Mammals > Digestive system > Stomach > Rumen | place: Canada: Alberta...
CTGAGCCTTACGGCTTGGGGCAGTCATGGACTGACCAACCCCGACGATGTGAAAGAGATAGACCTGACCCTGGACTACACCATCGGAGGGCTGAGTATCGGTATCACCGACTACTGGACCAACGACGGACTCGACCCCGAGGCACGTTATTTCCGCTACGACTCCCACTGCACCAACCACGTGTTTGAAGGCTACATCGGCTACGACTTTGGTCCGGTAGCCGTTCAATGGTACACCAATTTTGCCGGAAACGACGGCACTACCGACGACGACAAACGTGCCTATTCGTCATATGTGGAACTGAGCGCCCCATTCCATTTTGCCACTGTCGACTGGACAGCCACGGCAGGAATCGTGCCCTACGCCACCTCATACTACGACACGAACGGCTTTGCGGTGACCGACCTGTCGCTGCGCGCGACGAAAGACATCCGTGTGACCGACACGTTCAGCATACCCGTCTTCGGACAGATCACAGGCAATCCCCGCACGCAGAAAGCCTATCTCGTCTTCGGATTCACGTTGCAGCCGTAGCCGCTCAAACTCCTCTTCGTGGGGCACTATCTTTTTCCAAGGAGTGCCCCACCCTATTCCTATAGCATCAACACCTAGAAGCGATGAACCAATTTGCAGATTATTTCATGAGCAGGCAATGGAGGGCCGGCGCCCTGCCACCCATCCACACGTGTCCAGAACTGATGGACTGCATCAGCGAGGTAGGATTCCTGCCCCTTTTGGAGAGTGGAATCCATGGCTTTAACGCCGAGTCGCTGATGGCCGAAGAGTGCAGATATACCCAGTTCGACGACGGTTCATGGGAATGGCCCTTGTGGGAATGGAAAGGCTCGGTGGTGAGAGAAGGCGGGTGTGTCTACGGCAAGTTTTTTGCCAGCAAGGCCGGTTTCATCAGCAGGGCATGGTGGCCCGACTTCTACAACTGGCGTCGCTCCAGCCGCCCTGCCATCGAGGAAGGCAGCATCGAGGAGAGCATCTTGTCGACCTTGCTCGAGCATGGCAGCATGGTGGCCCGCGAACTGAGAGCCGCCTGTGGCTTCACGGGGCCGAAAATGCGGTCGAGATTCGACAACTACATCAGCCGCCTGCAGATGTCGTGCCATATCGTGACAGAAGATTTCGTCTATCCCGTCGACAAGCATGGCCGCGAATATGGTTTCGGATGGTCGCTGCTCACCACCCCAGAGCGGTTGCTCGGCAGGGAGGCATGCCAATGCGAGAGGACTCCCGAGGAGTCGTACCAGCGAATGTACGGCCATCTGGCAAGTCTGCTGTCAGACACCTATGAGAAACCCATCAAGAAGATGCTGAAATAAGCAAAACACTCAAAAAAATATCCCCTGTGATGGGCATTGGTATGCCCAAAAATTAGTATCTTTGCAATCCGAATCAGCAAACTCGACAAATATTCGGCTATTACCCAATAACTAAGGCTTAAGAATAATGATACAGACTGTAGTAAAACGCGACGGGCGCATTGTGGGCTTCAACGAACAGAAGGTCATGGCAGCCATCCGCAAAGCCATGCTTCATACCGACAAGGGTGAGGATGAGCGACTCATATATAAAATCACCGACCATATCGCCCAGCGAGGCGACAGCCAGATGACCGTGGAGCAGATTCAGGATGCCGTGGAACTGGAACTGATGAAGTCGAGCCGCAAGGATGTGGCCCAGAAGTTCATCGCCTACCGCAACCAGCGCTCCATAGCCCGCAAGGCGAAGACGCGCGACGTGTTTCTCGACATCGTGAACATCAAGAACAACGATGTGACGCGCGAGAATGCCAACATGAATGCCGACACGCCTGCCGGCATGATGATGAAATTCGCCTCGGAGACCACCAAGCCCTTTGTCGACGACTACCTGCTCTCGGAAGAGAGCCGCGAGGCCGTAGAGAAGAACTACCTGCATATCCACGACAAGGACTACTACCCCACCAAGTCGTTCACCTGCGTGCAACATCCCCTCGACAACATCCTGACCTGCGGGTTCATCGCCGGCCATGGTGCCTCGCGCCCGGCACGCCGCATCGAGACTGCCTCGGTGCTGGCCTGCATCTCGATGGAGTGTGCCCAGAACGAGATGCACGGCGGTCAGGCCATTCCCGCTTTCGACTTCTACCTGGCACCCTACGTGCGCATGACCTACATCGAGGAACTGAAGAACCTGGAAGACCTGAATGGTGTGAGTTACAAGGACCTCTACGACGAGCCCCTCATCGACTATATCAAGCAGCCCCTCGACGGACTCTCCGGCAAGGAGCGCGCCCAGCAGCACGCCATCAACAAGACGGTGGGACGTGTGCACCAGGCGATGGAGGCCTTCATCCACAACATGAACACCATCCACTCACGAGGTGGCAACCAGGTGGTGTTCTCGTCGATCAACTACGGCACCGACACATCGGCCGAGGGCCGCTGCGTGATGCGCGAGATACTGCTCTCCACCTACGAGGGTGTGGGCAATGGCGAGACCGCCATCTTCCCCATTCAGATATGGAAGAAGAAACGTGGGGTGAACTATCTGCCCGAGGACCGCAACTTCGACCTCTACCAACTGGCCTGCAAGGTGACCGCCCGCCGTTTCTTCCCCAACTTCCTGAACCTCGACGCCTCGTATAACCAGACCGACGAATGGAAGGCCGACGACCCCAAGCGCTACCTGCACGAGGTGGCCACCATGGGTTGCCGCACCCGCGTCTTCGAGAACCGCTTCGGCGAGAAGACCTCCATTGGCCGGGGCAACCTCTCGTTCTCTACCATCAACATCGTGAAACTGGCCATAGAGTGTATGGGCGAGCCCGACCAGGAGAAGCGCATCGGCATGTTCTTCGCCAAACTCGACCACATGCTCGAACTCACCGCCAAGCAACTCGACGACCGCTTCCAATTCCAGAAGACGGCCTATGCCCGGCAGTTCCCGCTGCTGATGAAGAGTCTCTGGATAGGAGCCGACAAACTGGGTCCGATGGACTCGGTGCAGAGCGTCATCAACCAGGGCACCCTAGGCATCGGTTTCATTGGTCTGGCCGAATGCCTCGTGGCCCTTACGGGCAAGCACCATGGCGAGAGCAGCGAGTCGCAGGAACTGGGTCTGAGAATCATCACCTACATGCGCGACAGGGTGAACGAGTTCTCGGAGCGCTATCACCACAACTACTCGGTGCTCGCCACTCCCGCTGAGGGACTGTCGGGAAAGTTCACCAAGAAAGACCGCAAGGAGTTTGGCGTGATTCCCGGTGTCACCGACCGCGACTACTACACCAACTCCAACCACGTGCCCGTATATTACAAATGCTCTGCCCGTCACAAGGCCGAGGTGGAGGCTCCCTATCACAACCTGACACGCGGCGGACATATCTTCTACGTGGAGATCGACGGCGACGCCACCCACAATCCCCAGGTCATCATGAGCGTGGTCGACATGCTCGACCAACTGGATATGGGATATGGGTCGGTGAACCACAACCGCAACCGGTGTATGGACTGCGGTTATGAGAATGCCATTGACCACTTGGAAGTCTGTCCGAAATGTGGTTCGAAGAATATCGACAAGTTGCAGCGCATCACCGGATATCTGGTGGGCACCACCGACCGTTGGAACAGTGGAAAACTCGCTGAGCTCAACGACCGTGTGACCCATATCGACCATGGTCCCAAGGACTTGTTTGACGAATGATACGCGTGCTCGACATCATAGAAGACACGATGGTGGATGGTCCGGGATTCCGGACCTCCATCTATTGTGCCGGCTGCAACCACCAATGTCCCGGTTGCCATAATCCCCATTCGTGGGCCTTCGATGGGGGCAAGGAGATGACCACCGCCCAATTGTTGCGTGTGATCATGGCCGACCCCTTCGCCAACGTCACCTTCTCGGGAGGCGACCCGATGTACCAGGCGGCGGGATTTGCCGAACTGGCCCAGGCCATCCACGAATACACCAACAAGGACATCTGGTGTTTCACGGGATTCGTCTACGAGAGTCTTATCCACGAAGACCAGCGAGAACTGCTGGAGCATATCGACGTGTTGGTAGACGGACCTTATATTGAGAAGCTCCACGACCCCGACCTCCTTTTCCGTGGCTCCTCCAACCAGCGGCTCATCGACGTGCCGAAGACCCTCTACGCCGGAGAGGTCGTTCTCTGGCAGCCCAGAATCACGGTCGACGAGTTGGAGCGGCCTCGGTGATTGTCAGTTTGCTCGTATATCTCAATCCTACCTCTACCCTATCACTCCACCACTGAGATTCTCATTTCAATATCATCTACGGGGCGGTCGCCGCGGCCCGTGGCGGTGCCCTGAATCATCTCCACAATATCAAGACCATCCTCTACCTCTCCAAACACGGTGTACTGTCCGTCGAGATGCGGAACACCCCCGATGGTGGAGTAAACCTGTATTTGCTCATCGGAAAGGCCGGCATTGCCTACACGCTTCTCGGCCTCGGCAGCCAGTTGGTCCTGAAGTTCCTGAAGTCCGGCCCGGTTGCGGTCCTTACGCAGTTGGATAATCTCTGAGCGGTGCTCTGCGGCAAGGGCATTGAAGGCCTCCTGTACACGCTGCATCCGCAACTGCTTGGAGAACTGGCGCAGCTGTCCCTCACTGTAAACCTGTCCCCAGGCAATATAGAACTGCGAACCGCTGCTCCTGCGCTCAGGGTTCACTTGGTCGCCCTGACGGGCAGCGGCCAGAGCGCCACGCTTATGAAACAGGTTGTCCTTGATCTCGGCCTCGATGGTGTACTCAGGTCCGCCCATGCCCAGCATCTTTCCGGCGGGAGCATCCTTGGAGTCGGGGTCGCCACCCTGAATCATGAAGTCCTTGATGACTCTATGAAACAGCGTTCCATCATAATAGCCTTCTTTTACCAATTTCAGGAAATTGTCACGATGAAGAGGAGTCTCATCATACAGGCGAACCACGATGTCGCCCAACATAGTCTGTATTTTTACTTTCATAGTCACTGATTTTTCAAAGTGCAAATATAAAGAAAAAAGCGTGAAACAGCGAGAGAATGGATGCCATTCTTGTATGTCTGTCTTTTAATGCCAGCAACATGATCATGGATTTCGCAAAAAAACATACGAAGAATAGTAACGATTCGGCATTTCTTTCTATTTTTGCAACACCAGACTTGTGATTATGCTTAAGAAAAAATTCATCATTTACCGCAGAGACGCGAGGAAAGGGACTTCTGCCTATTCACCTCTACCACACTCTGCCCCACACTACGAGGGCAGGTATATTGAGGGAATGGAGGAATGGGCATCATGGTACTGCATCAACAAGAAGGACGACGGCACGTATGAAGCCGAACTCGACGAGGCGTGGAATGAAGGCAGCCACTTAGGTGGAGGAACCATCTGCGTGGATATTCCGGCGGAATGGTTTGAACTTTCATACGACGAATTCCTCGAACGAGTCATCACGCTGGCTGCCGCCAAACATTATGGATTCACCACGGATGAACTGAAAGAGAAAAAGGGACTGAAGGATTTTCTGGGATTTGAATAAATAGCGCCTAACGAGTGTGTGTCAAAATAGACATGCCCAATTGGGTTGCCCATTTTGACACACTCCCCTACTGCGGACTCCAGCCTTATATGTCACGCGCGCTTACAAGCGCGCTTCTCAGTTGAGTTCGAAATAGAAATGCTGTCCTTTGCTGTTGGTGAAATTGCCCGAATAGAATTGGCCACGGCCCTCATACTGCCCGTTGAACGTGCCCGTGTGTTTACCCTGCGGACTGTATTCCTTGAGCACCATTCTCATTGACCCGTGGATGTTGATGGTTTCCAAATCGGTCAGCATGAGCGAGAACACCGAGTTGGGCCGCTCATTGTAGAAATATTCGCCAACGAACTCGCCTTCGCTCATATTGCCGGGATCGGCGAGGTGCATCGTGATGGGGTATGGACCTATGCTACCCGAGAAGACCATCATGTCGCCACTAGATACCGGTTTGGGGTCGACTTGATGCTCCACAGGAGCAACCTCTTCGATGACCGACTCCGACCCATTCAAGTCTTCCGACTGCATTTCATTGGTCCCCATCCGTTCAGGCTGTTCAGCAGCATCAGACTTGACGTGATCAGCGGCAGCCACCGAAACGCCTTCGACCGAACCAGTATTTTGCTTGCTGCTCTGCGTGAGCCACCAATACCCGCCTCCGGCTACAATGATGGCCAGGAGCAATCCGATAATCGCATAGAGCCATGTTTGAGACTTGTTCGGTTTTCCGCCATAGGGAGGCGGCGGATAGGGACCGGAGGGATTCATTCCCCCTGGGTAACCCGCGTTTCCTGGAAAGGTTGGACATCCACACATCGGACATTTTTCAGCCTTGTCCGACATCACATGTCCGCACTCTCTACATTTGATTAATGCCATAATGCAAGATTTTCAAAATTCTTCAACTATTGGAGCAAGTCAACTGTCTTGATCCGCGTTTTTCTTGTGTTTAGCCTTTCGTGTATAGGTCTTTTTCGATTGATGTACCCTATTGAAAGAATGGAATCCGGGGCCAAAAATATCCATTTCAGCCTCCCGGCCTCCTTTCCTCATGGCCTTGATGGCATCGAGGGTGGTCGCTTTCTTCTTTTTCCGTTTCATTTCGGCAAGCATCGTTGAACTGATGCAAATTTAGATAAAATTTGTGAAATAGATTGAGAATTATCACGTTATTATTAGAGAACATTGTAAAAAAGGCTTATCTTTACCCACTGATAGAAGCTTTTCCATGAATGAGGAAAGGCCGCTTATCAGTGGTAAAATACCATTTGAAGAGAAACGGGATGGAAATCATCAGAGCGACAAAGACGGCACAGCAGGCAGGAGCCTATTATGTGCGCATACAGGCGATGGCCAGGAAACATCAGATTCCACTTGATGAGGAGTTCGACGAGCACGACACACCAGAGACGAAGTACATTGTGGCGGTTGATGATTATCTGCCTGTAGCCACTTGCCGGCTTTACGCCATCGACTCGGAGCGGGTGATGCTTGGACGTATCGTCGTGCTGCCCGACTATCGCCATGCGGGCCTTGGCACCCGTGTGGTTCAGGAAGCAGAGCGATGGGCAAAGGAACTGGGCTATGAGATTGCCGTGGTGGAAAGCCGCGACAACAAAATCCACTTCTATGAGACCATGGGCTATGCCGTGGACTACTCCCAAAAGATCGTTGGCCACACATTCACCTGTTTCAGGATGGAGAAAAACCTATGAGGAGCAACGCAGCAATCTGAGCACCAAGCTATTGCGCACATAATGGCCTTGCCACCAACACCACAAGAGATAGAGCGAGCAAGAAATGATAAAACTAAATATAAAGACCATGGACAGAAGAGAATTTATAAAGAAAACGGCCATTGCCGCTGCCAGTACGGCCATGGCTGCCCCCGTCTCGGCCATGCTGGGCCAGGCATCATCCGGAAAACCCGATGTGAGCGAAGAGTCGCCATCCACCGTCAAGACAGAGGGGAAATGGAAGGTGTTGATGATCAACGGCAGTCCACGTGCCGACGGCAACACGTTCTGTGCGCTGCAGGAGATCGCAACACAGTTGGAAAAACATGGCGTAGGCTCAGAGATTATCCAGATAGGCAGGGCACCTGTACGCTCGTGCATCAACTGTGGAGGTTGTCATCAGGCCGGGGAATGCGTCTTCGACGATGACCTATGCAACACGGTGGCCCAGAAAATGTCGGAAGCCGACGCGCTGATTGTAGGCAGTCCGGTCTACTACGGCCAGCCCAATGGTGGCGTACTGTCGCTGATGCAGAGAGTGTTCTACTCAGCGGGCAGATTTGTGCAAGACAAACCGGCAGCTGCCGTGGCCATCTGCAGACGTGGCGGTGCCACAACGGCGTTCCAAACCATGAACATGATGTTCCAGATGATGAACATGCCTGTTGTCACCTCGCAGTATTGGAACATCGCCTATGGTATGGGAAAAGGACAGGCGCGGCTCGACAGCGAGGGCATGCAGACTATGCGCACCCTTGCGAGCAACATGGCCTGGCTGCTGGAGAAAATCCATGCTGGTGGCAGCTCAGCCCCCGACCGCGAGAAGCAAAAGCAATTCATGAACTTTATCCGATGATATTGGCCCAACTATATCACATTAAAAGGAGTTCAGGAGTTACAGGAGTTCAGACATTACTCCAACTAACCACCGTGGAGCATAATGAGGTGAATTCGGACTATAGTCAGAACTCCTGCACTTCAAATTTAGATATTTAGAAAGAGAGATGAAGAAGATTCTGAAAATACTTCTTGGCCTGGTTTTGGGCAGCGCCATAGGTTTGTTGATAGGAGGCGTGTTTTACGTCGTTTTCAGTGGTGGCACTTTCTCCGAGTATTTCGGCAAACTATCGTCGATTGATGGTTTGAAGATGTTCGAACTCATCGGATTGATGGTCTTCTGGATGTTGGTCTCCGTCGTCCTTCAAATCATCATCCACGAGGGCGGCCATCTCGTAGCAGGCCTGCTCACTGGCTATCGTTTCGTGTCGTTCCGTGTGTTCAGCCTCACACTCATCAAGAAGGCCGGCCGACTGATGTTTCGCCGTTTTTCCATCGGAGGAACAGGCGGTCAATGCCTCATGTCGCCACCCGACCGTCCACTTGACCAGATTGACACCCGCCTCTACAACCTTGGCGGTGTATTGGCCAACCTGCTCGTGTCGGTGGTGGCGCTGACGATTTTCTTCCTATACGACCTCCCCACCTGGGCTGGCACATGGATGCTGATGATGGGCATCATCGGACTCATCTATGCGCTGCTCAACGGTCTGCCACTGAAGATTGGCGGTATCAGCAACGACGGGCACAACTTGCTAAACCTGGAGAAATCGCCTTTGGACAAACGGCTCCTGTGCCAGATGCTCCGGACGAATGCGAGCGTACAGGAAGGTGTACAGCCAAAGGACCTGCCTGCCGAATACTTTTCCCCGACCGACAGCATCGACTGGGGAGATGGCATACAAACCAATTGGCAGATGATGGTGGTAGCGCGTCTGGAGAACCTGCGCCAATGGGATGAGGCATGGCAGTTGCTGCACGAGGCCGTCGGCGCACAGAAGGTGATGCCCAGGGTATTCTGGATGGAGGCGGTGTGCGAGATGATTTTCGTATGTCTTGCCAAGACATGCGCCGATAAGGAGAACGCTGAAGGGGGCTACATCGACGAGGCCCGAGCGCTCTACACCCCCGCCATACGGAAATATGTAGAAGCCTATGCCCGTACCCAGAGCAGCAAGCAGCGCGTAGCCTTCGCCGTAGCGCTCGTGATGGAAAACAACCGTGAAAAGTCGGCCCAGATACTCAGCCGACTGAAATCCGACCACCAGCAATATCTGCTACAAGGCGAGGTGGATATGGACATCGAACTGATGGAATGGATGGCCCTCAACAGCCATTAGCCCTGCCTTTGTAGAACTCGTGCACCAGACTACGGTATCCGCATTGCCTCAGCAGGGCGTACCGGATGCGGTAGTTGGCTTTATTGTGCTTGCCGGTGGCCAGGAAGCGGAGGTTGTCTTGCATGAAGTGGTCGATTTCACGGAGTCCCTCCGCCTGGTTGATGATGGGGAAAAACCACCTCGACCAAGTGAGTGACGTGGGATCGTCGCCCTCGAAAAAAACCTTGTTGAAATAGTTGGTGAAGCCCCTCATCGCCTTCTCGGGCGAAATGCCTTTCTTGCTATGCCAACGCATCAGCGCGCGAGCCTTGCGCCTGATTTTGTCCTTCATCTTCCGTCGGGTGGCATCGGCAATGTCGATGCCACTGCCCAGACATTTGAACCCCAGGAAGTCGAAGGGCTCATCGGGCCGGCAGACCCTCACCTTATCGGGATTGACCTCGAGTTGGTATTTCTCCAAATACGCCGTCAATACGCCAATATGATGGTCGAGCGTCTCCCTGTCGGGCGCGAAGAGGATGATGTCGTCGGAGTAGCGGGCATAGATGACCTCGGCATCAGCAAAATGCCGGTCCACCTCGCTCAGGTAGATATTGGCGAGGAACGGCGAGGTGGGTGTTCCTGCCATCACCCCACGGTTCTCGGTCACAACCTCTCCATTGCTCATTGCCCGTCGGTCGGTGAGCATCCGTTCGAAGAAGGCATAGAGAGCAGGGTCGTTGGCCAGCACATTGCGGAGGATGGGCAGCAGCAACGGGATGGAAATGGAATTGAAGTAGTTGTGAATATCGAGTTTGTAGGCCCACATCGGTCGGTTGCCTACGGCACGCATCACATCGCGCAGAGCGTCGCTCGCCTTCACGCCACGCCGGAAGGAGTAGCAGTTGGACGACAGTTGCGCGTCGTAGCGATAAAGCAGGAAAGCCATGGCCTTCAGCACGGTCGTCTCATCGGAAGGGAAACTGTAGACCACACGCTTCTTTCCAGAGCCCATTTTGTTGACCAGATGACGTGTGGGCACCGACAGCCCCTCGCCTTGCTGCCACCGTCTCACGACATCGAGGTATGACTCGTCAGAGACATAAGTGTCGGCCTCATCGAACTCATGCCAGTTGAAACGGTGTTTCAGCAGACGGTAGGTAAGGAACTCTTCCCAGACGCCTTGTTCTGAAAGTAGGGTAAGGATGCTCTGCATAAGGGAAAAAGGAAAAGGGGCAGTGGTTTGAATCCACAATTTGTGGATCACGAGACCGTACGGTACCCAGTCGCCTGCAAGACTATGATGAGGGCCCGCTATGTCCTTCGCAGGCGCAAAGATTGCATCCCCTTTTCCGTTTGGTGTTAAGCTTTCATCAACTCGCTGATGCGATTGATAACATACGACCTTTCGTTAGGATACTGTGTGTAGAAGCCGATATACGGTATCCCCAGTTTCTTGGCATACATCCGGGCAATCAGATACTTCACATTCTGACTGTGACAGTGGCCCGAGCCAAGCATCACCACGCCAACAGGCTTTTCGTCCTGATAGAGAACGAAAGAGTAAGGAGCCCCCCACTCTGCCTTGTAGGTCTGCAGCGGGCGTTTCTTATAGAGTTGGAACTCATCGGCCACGAATCCCACCAGATCGGTGACAGGAACATTGATACTGATGCTATACTGGGGGAAATCGGTGACAAGGATATCGTTGAAATAGCCATACCAGTCAACAATTTCCACAGGCACGTTCTCTGGTTCGGGTTCTTGAGGAGCAGCAGCCGACCTGACGGGTCTGTCCTCCTCTTTCTGGTTGAGGCTCTCGACGGCAGTCTTCACAGCCAGGTTGATGATATTTTTCAGTAATCCCATAAGCTTTTACTTTAGTGGTTTTGTGCAAATATACACAAAAAAAGCATAACAAATTGGCCTGATACTGAAAAGCCCTGATTATTAGGGATAATTAACGATTGATTTGGTTTGAGGTTTGAGGTTTGAGATTTGAGGTTTGAGGTTTGAGGTTTGAGATTTAAGCTTCGCTTGATTGTCGGCGGTGCCTCGGCAATTAGAGCAAGCTCTATTGCTCTCGGCTTGCACGACAATTGAGGTTGGAGGACTATTGTCTGAACTCCTGAACTCCTGAACTCCTGAAAAAAATCTGAACTCCTGAACCTCTGAACTCCTGACTATAACCTAAACCCCTTGAACGCCGTGGAACATTCCTGCTCTTCGGCTACACCAGATGGAAGTGGCGGAGCGCATTCCGTATACCGTTGTCATCGACCGATGTGGTGGTATAGTCAGCCTCTTGTTTCAATGCATCGAGCGCATTGCCCATAGCCACGCCAATACCTGCCGTTTTGATCATGGAGGTGTCGTTGCCGCCATCGCCGAAAGCCATCGTGCAATGGGGGTCGAGGCCGAGATGGGCTGCCATGGCAAGGATGCCCTTGCCTTTGTCGGCATCCTGCGCCGTGATGTCGGTGAAAGCCGGATGCCACCGTCCGGAAATGCACCCTGGGATGCGCGGCATCAGTCTCTGCTCATAATCTGCGGTGAAGAATGCCGTAAGTTGCAGAATACGCTGCTGGAGGACGATGTCCAACGGCTTTGCCTGACCGAGATTCTCCACCGCCAGTTCTTGTCCGAATATCCGGTTCACATCACCATGGGGGTCGAGCACGGCCATGTCGTTCTCACCGATAACAATCAATCCATAGTCGTTATCCTGGGCATCGCCTACCACCACATGAACCTCATCGGGAGCAATCTCCCTGCACCTCACCACCTCATCGCCAATGAAGCACAGCGCGCCATTGATGGTCACATACCCATCGATCAGGTGCTCGATGGCACCGAGGTTGGTGATGATCAGCGGCGGTCTGCCCGTGGCGATGAACACCTTATGGCCGTTGGCCTTGGCCTGGGTCAAAGCCAAAATCGTAGAGGGTGGAATCTGGTGGGTATTGAAACTCACCAGCGTCCCGTCAATATCGAAAAACAAGGCATATTTTCTCATACTCATTTTTTATGTTTCGCATTCGCTCAACTCCAGAAGTTCAGGAGTTGCAGGAGTGCAGACAATAGCCAGGATTCACCAGGATGGGCTCATTGGTTGTTGCTATAGAGTTCTTAAAGTCCTTTAGCATCTGCACTCCCTACAACTGGCCAAAGTTGAGTTAAGCATCTTTACTCAGATAGGGGAACAGGAGCATCCACAAGCCTGTTTTCAGTTGGCGAGCGGCCTGCTGTCGGAAATCCTCATCCGTCATCAGGGGCAACTCCTTCCCTGCAAACCGGTCGGCCAGGTGTTTCAGGCTGCATCTTTCCATTCCCTCCACATCGACCACGGGGCGCGACGGGCATACCACCGTATGGTGGAACACCCCTTCGGCCACGACGTCGACAGGCGCCCATACCACCTCCAACCGCTGGGCCAACTCCGGACAAGCCCCCACATCTTTCATCGCCTTCAACAGCGAGAACAGCATATTCGCGTCGGCGTTGGCAGAGATTTTCCCATCCCCTGCACGCGGAGTCAGATAGCCCATCCTGATGATGCTTGCCTGAAGCCCATCGTGCGCCATACGCTGAAGAATGGTCCGCTCTGCCAGGAATTTGGAGTAGGAATACTGGTCGACGAACCGCTGATGCCTGTCGAGCACCATGGGCGACATGGCCGACATGCCCCCCGAAGCATCCACACCGGCTATGCTCAACGTGGAGGCCTGCACCAACCGTGCCCCTTTCTCAAGGCACAGCCTCGAGAGATGTTCCATCCATTGAGCATTGACCCGCATAATATGGTCGTCGTGGGCAAAGTAGCGCACATCGGCGGCGCAGTTGACAACGACATCGAACGAAATCTTATCCAGTTCGGCCAACGACGACGGTTGGGCCAGGTCGCCACACACCACGTCGAGCCTTTCAGTATCGAGAGGTTGTGGACCGAAATAATAGGTCCACCTGTCTCTCAACCGTTGCCAAGCCTCCTGAAGGTCATGTCCGCGCACCACGGCGACCACCCTCCACGATTTTGCGCCGAGGAACCGGGCAAGCACATGGGCGCCCAGGAATCCCGTGGCTCCGGTAAGCAACAGCGTCCCGCCATCGGGAAAGGATTTTCCGCCACATCTGGCATCGCATGCCAGAAGTTGGTTGATGGAACGGTAATCATAATGGCCGGTATCATACAGGCTGGCATGGCCGTCATTGTCGACGCAAGCGCTCAGCGCCCTGGGCGTGGGGTGAGCGAAGATATTTTCATAGGCTAGAGCGATTCCGCATTTCCGTGCCTCGGCCACCATCTGCATGGCACTGAGCGACGTTCCGCCGCAGGCAAAGAAATCGTCGTCGGGCCCCACCCTCTCGGCTCCGAGCACGTTGGCCATCAGTTGGCACAGCACCCATTCCGACGCGCTGGAGGGAGCGACCACACGGGCAGCCGTTTCGACACGCAGACCGAGGCGGTCGATTTTCCCGGAAGACGTGGTGGGCATTTTCTCCAGCCGCACCAATTGCCGGGGAATCATCTGCGGGGGCAACGACTCGCTGAGTATCTCCTTGATTTCGCTGACCGCCACCTGCTCTTTCGAGGTGAAGAAGGCCTGAATCTGAGGTGTTCCGTTCACCTCACGCGCCACTACCGCCGCCTCGTCGATCTTTGGAATATCGAGAAGACACGCTTCTATCTCGTCGAGGGAAATGCGCACACCATCAATCTTCACCAGATGGTCTGCACGCCCCACATACTCCAGGAGCCCATCTTCGTTCCATCGCGCAAGGTCGCCAGTATGAAAAACCGTTCCGTCGCAGAACGAGCAGCGGGTGAATTTCTCCGCGGTCAGCGCCGGAGCATTCCAATAACCCTCCGCCACCTGCGGTCCGGCCAACCACAGTTCGCCGACAGCCCCCTGTGGCAGCAGGCAACCATAGGAATCGACCACAAAGGCATGGCAGTTGTCGAGCGGACGGCCAATAGGCACTGGGTCGTAACGACGGTCTTTCGCAAGTTCGAAATAGGTGGCATCGACGGTGAACTCCGTCGGACCGTATGTGTTGTATACCCTTCCCCTGACGCGAGGGTTCGACATGAGCCGCTCGCCACCCAGACAGAGATAATCCACATCCAGAAGATGCGTCTCGGCCATGGCCACTCCGAACCTTGTGGCCAGGCATCCTCCTGTGACCTGATATTTCTGCATAAAGGCCGCCAGGGCATCAAAATCGGTCCTGATTGCATCGGGAACTATCACCACGCATCCCCCTACCGACAAGACAGGGAACAAGTCCTCGACCGAAGCGTCGAAGGCGAATGTGGAATGACAGACGATGCGGCTGCGCTCGGTGAGCGGCCAGCGCCTGACACAAAAGCCGATAAGATTGGACAGTGCGGCATGACCGACGACCACTCCTTTCGGCATGCCGCTGGTGCCCGAGGTGTAGATCATATATGCCTTGTGGCTGGGTGATGACAGGTCGATGGGCTGCGACGCCCCGTCGGTAGAGGCATGCTTTCTGACGTAGGCCGCATTGACGACCAATCGTATTCCGGCATCCTCAAGAATATGCTGCCGCCGCTTCGGGGGCAGTTGGGCATCGATGGGCACATAGGCTCCGCCCGCCCGCATCACAGCCAATGCCGCGACAAGGAACCCCGTGCACGGCGTGGTGTCGATGCCCACAAACGTGCCACTTCTCATGCCCTTGGCCACCAAAGCGTGGGCCAAGGAGCGTGTCTGGAGTTCCAATTCCCTATACGTCAGCCGCTCAGCAGCATCGTCGACGGCCACTGCATGGGGAGTGGCTGCCGCCTGGCGCACGAACATGCCGACGATGGTGGGAAGAGAGGAATAGTCATGCCGCTCACCAGCCGAGAGATTCAGGATGGCTGTTTTCTGGGCATCATCGATGAGGTCGACTTCACCTAACGGCCGGTCACCATTCCTCATCAGGTGTGAGACGCAATGCGCCATGGCCTGGCCAAATCTTCTCAGGTCGGCCTTGCCATAGAGGGCATCGCAGGCCTCCACCCTTATCTCATATTCGTCGCCCGATGAGTAGACCATCACGCTGAGGTCGCTTCTCGAATCAGGCCGCAGCAACTGTGCTCCCTCAAACCGCTTTCCGTCGATGATGGTCTGCTCCAATATTCCATTGCTCTGGAAGCCAAACGTGATGGTGGGCACCAGACCCGTGTCGGAGCAGAAATGCGTGAAAGGATAAGAGCGGTGGCGATAGTGGTCGACCAACCGCTTCCTCACCTGTGCCATGAACTCATCGATAGTGGCATGGGGATTGATTTCTGCGATGA
>Ga0256407_10007953_pt1 | contig 15733 bp, 15 predicted proteins | sample RumenRJG_04DNA_FD_193489 | JGI IMG/M metagenome (GOLD analysis project Ga0256407, IMG submission 193489) | Bovine rumen microbial communities from Lethbridge, Alberta, Canada - RJG_04 | ecosystem: Host-associated > Mammals > Digestive system > Stomach > Rumen | place: Canada: Alberta...
CCATATATCACAAATTATAAAATATATAATCAAAAAAAAAAATAAATAAATCCAAAAATAAAAAAAAGAAACAAAAAAACACAAAGAGAGATAAAGACTCACCAAAAAAAGCAATTTCAACATATTTCTTTTATAAAAGAAAGAAGAAATTCAATATCAAAAAACAAACCAAATTTAAATAATAAAGATATAGTAAAGAAAATGAGTGAAGAATGGAATGCATTAAGTAATGAAAAGAAAAAACCTTATATTAAAAAGCAGAAGCTGATAAAAAAAGATATGAAAATGAGAAATCTATTTATGATAAGAAAAAAAAAGATGAAAAATCTTCTAAGAAAAAATATTAAAAAAATTATAAAGATGATAAAAAAGATTCTGATGATTATGAGAAATAAATTAAATTTTTAAGAATGTATGAATATTATATAAAATTTTGTGATTAAAAATAATATTTTTGTTTAATTTATTTTTGTTTTTATATTTTTTTTGTTTTTTTATCTTTTATTTATTTATTTATTCATCATAAAATGGTAATACTAATTTTTTGATTATTTAATAAGATAAAAATAAGTTAATATTATGTTTTTTTTATTTTGAATTCAATGACTTTATTTTTATATAATTCATTTTAAATTAATTACTATAATTGAAAAAAATAAAAAAAAGACAAATTAATATCAGTTTTTCAATAATTAAAAATCAAATACTTCCAATAATTTTATTTATTATAATAATAATATTCAAAAATCTATGAAAAATGATATTAAAAAAATAAAAATAAAAATAAAAATAAAAGAAGAATATAAAACCACTAGAAAAAAAAAGTAAAAAATCTAAAATACCAAAAAAATAATTTTTCTAGTGATTTTAATAATCAAAAATAAAAAATATCTTTATCCTTCAATCTCATGATTTAATTCATTTTCATTCCCTTCTAAATTTTCTCCAAACTCATTATTATACTTATTCCCATTTAAATTATTCTCATTTAAATTATTCATCTCAAAATTATTCAAGCCAAAATTATTCATATTATTCATATTCATATTATTCATATTCATATTATTCATATTCATATTATTCATATTATTCATATTCATATTATTCATATTATTCATATTCATATTATTAATATTTATATTATTCATATTCAAATTATTCAAATCTAAATCATTCCCATTAAAATTATTTAAATTATTCCCATTCAAATTCATTCTCATCATTAATTGATTTTGATCAACTTGTCCATTCATTATTTGATTCATATTTTGCATTTTATTTCCATCAAAATTATTCATCATTTGCATTTGTAACATCATAGGATCAATAAAAGGATTATACATAATTTGAGGTTGTATTTGATATAAATTTTCATTTTTACTTCTTAAATCATTATCACCATGAGCAAAAGTACAATATTTACCATATTTACAACTTCCATCTTTTTCCCAATTTTTACATTTTACTATTTTATAATTTATTATGTTTTTTTGATTTTTTGAAAAATCAATTGGATTTTCTGAAAATGAATTTGGATTAAACATTTTTAATTCTTGGGGACCATGTGCGAATTGACATTTATCACCGTAACTACAACCTTGAGGAGTTTTATAGTGTTTACATATCATTGTTTTGTAACGAGCATTGTTTTGTCCCTATTTTTTTTTTTATTTTTTTTTTGTTAAGAGTATTTTTACTTTTGGTTGTTGGGGTTGTTGTTGTTGCATTTTTTTTATTTATTTGATTTTTATATTTTTTTTTTTTTTTTTTTTTTTTTTAATTTTTTTTTTTTTTTTTTTTTTTTTTTTTTTTTTATTTTTTTTTTCAATACATTTTTATTTTTATCTATTTCATATTTTTTTTATTTGGTTAATAACCATATAATTAATTTAAAAGGAAAAAATGAATTTTTATAATTTTTTAAATTATGTGAATTTCTAATTAATTAATAAGTAGAAATTATATTTAATAAACGATTATAAGATAATTTTATAGAAATTTTATTTAAAAATTTTTTTAGAAAATATTATTAATTACAAATAATAATATTTGCTTTCAATTAAAGATAATTAAAGAGTAATAAAGTTTTTTACATAAATAATCAATTAAAAATATTAATTCTTTAGTTTTTTTTAATTATTATATCAATATTTATTATACAATAAAATAAAATATATAGTATTATAAAAATATCTGTTAAATGTTTTATTATGTTTTTTATAAATATAAATATATAATTATTTTAATTTAAAAATTGATATAATGTTTTATGATGTCAATATATTATAATGGGAAATGGAATTAATAATGAAAAAGAAGTTACAATAAATCACAATTTAAAATTTGATAAGTTAAATAATTTATTACAAGAATTTGAAAATGATTTAAATGAATTAGATAAAGAAGAATTTGACTCTTTTGAAAAATTAGATACATTAGAATTAAAAAATAAAATTGATAAAAGAGAAAATGAAATAAATGATGAACTTGTATATTTAAGAAAAAATATAAAAAAAATAACTGATTTTAATGAATTGAATAGAAATGAAAAAGAATTAAGTTTAATTTCAAATCGTACTCAAGATTTATATTCAAGAAAATCAGAAATAATAAAATATAAAATTAAACTATGTAATTAAATCTAAAAATAAAAAACAAAAAAATTTGAAAAAATAAAATATTAATTTTTTTTAGTTTTTCAAAAATAAATATATATAAAATAAAAAAAAAATTCAAATAATTATAAATAAATCTTTGAATGAATAAATTATAAAAATATAAAAATTATAAAATTATATATTAAAAAAATGAATACTTCCTATCAAAACAGAAGCATGAATCAATTTGACAGATTAAACAGAATATCAGACAAACTAAACAATGTAAATAAATAAAAATAATAAAAAAAAAAATAAATTTAAAAATAGACATCAATATCACCAAAGAGTTCAAAATTTGAATTTTTAACATCTCGAGTAGCAGATTTAAATGAACATTTAGATGAAGTAATGGATCAAACAACAAAGAAATTTAACATAATAAAAGAAAATGTAAGAAAAAAAAAAATTAAATTATAATATATAAAAAAATAGATAAACATGATAGGAAAACAAATAACAGATGAAAATCAAAAAAATGAATCATTACTTGAATCAAAAAATCATTATATTAAATTATTAGAACAAAAAATAGATGAAAGATTTAATCAAGAAGCTCAAATAAGACAAGAAATAGGAAATAAATTATTAACAATAATAGATGATAAATTTAATGCATTAAAAAATGAAGTTTCAAAAGAATCAATGAATAGATATGAATGTATTGAAAATTTAAAAAGTTATTTAGAAAATGATGTTCCTAAATTAAATGATATGGTTACTTCAGAACAAGAAAAAAGAGAAGAAGGTGATGATATTATTGCTAAAAGAATTGGTGATGAAATTCAAAAAGTTCAAGATGTTATTCAAGCTGATAAAAAAACAAGAGAAGAAACTGAAGAAGCTATTTTAGAAATGTTAAGAATTATGATTACTAAAACTAAAACTGAAATTGAAGGTGAAAGAAAAGATAGAGAATCTACTGAAGAAACTTTACTTTCTTTATTAGAAGATACTTGTAATAAATTAGGTCAGAATAGTGGAATTTAAACAAATAATTTTTTTTTTTCTTTTTTTTTGGGTTATTGGATAATTTTTTTTATTTAATTTTTAATTTCAATTTTTTTTTTTAATTTAAAAATTTGAATTTTTTAAGAAATTTGTAATTTAAATTTTTTTTAAAATTAAATAAATAAATTTATAATAACTAAACATATATATATTTTATACCTAATAAATTAATTAATAATTTTTGTATTATAGTTTTTATATTAAAAAATAAAACAATTCTCTTCATTTTTTGTACGAGGAGTGATAATTTTTAATTGTTTTTTTAATGGAATTGTCAGTTTTTTTATATCAAGTTTTGGTATAACTAAATTATATTTTCTATTATTATTTATTCTAGTTGATTCAAATTCAATAGCACTTTCTGTTCTAAAATGATTTCTTTTTTTATTTTTTTTTGATATTGATTCTAAAAATTCATAATCATAATCAATTAAATACATTTTATTTGAATAATCAAAACCTTTATTTTTAAATTCATAAATAATATTATTTGTTTCTTTTGAAATCTTATTTTCAATTTCTGATAAATTTTTTCTATGAATAAAATTCCTTGTTTTATTCTTTTTTATTTGTGAATTAAAATTTTTAATATCATTCGGTTTTTCATTATTTCTTTTTATATTTATCATATTATTTATTAAAAATTATTCCTACATCAATTTGAATATAATTTTATAAACAACATTAAAACAAATAATAAAAAAAATTTTTATAATCTATAAAAAATATATTAAAAATTAATAAAATAAAATTCTAATTTAATATAAATAAAAATAATATTACAAAAAAATAAAAAAAATTTAATTTCCATCAATTTCATTATTACTATTATCTAGAATTTCACCTTCATTTTCTTCTTCTTTAATATGTTCAGTCTTTCTATTTTTATAATTAACCAAAGTAGATCTTTCATTAAGAGATTTAAAAGTAGTTCTCCCACTTTTTCCCATAATTCTACTTGGGATTGAACTTCTATTATCAAAGTTTTCATATTCTCTATTTGATTCATCTGTAAATAAATATAATAAATTCCTTCCACAAAACCAAAAAATACATAATGCAATATTTATTGATGATAATATAATTGAAAGTATAAAGAAAGTTTTACAAAATATCATTTCTAATTTTAAAGTTGTTGTTCCTCTATAACTTGTTTGATCTAAATTATTTAAAATTGTTATTGAATTTCCTTCTGTTATAATTAATATTAAACTCATTATTAAAAATATTATATTTAATATTATTAATAAGAATTTTATTATTATATCTGTATTTGTTAATAAATATTTTGAATATGTTTTATAACAATTTTTTATTATTTCAAAAACTGTAAATCCAGTAATTAAAAGAATAATAATTAATTTTGGTGTTTTTAATATACTATATATTTCCATAAATTTTTTTATATAAATTATGTCATTAAATATAATATTTTTCCCTTGAGATAATCCAATATAATTTCTATAAAATAAAAACATTTCATCATTTGACAAAGTAAAATTAGGTAAATTTAAAGTTAAATTTAAAATCCCATTTTCATTAAATAAATCTTTTTTATTCTGAGAATCAATTTGAAAATATCTTTCATCAAAATCATCACAACCACCATTATCAAAAGAAGAATATAAATTATAATCAGGATTTCTTATATAATGTTTATTAGTATCAACACAAATTTTTCCTTCTGAAATTTTAAAAGAAACTAAAATTTTTGAATCAATTGCTTCATTAGTATAAAATAAATAATATCCATTATTTAATTCAAATTTTGTATAATTATAATCTTTTGGTGTTTTTTTATCAATAATTATTTTATTAATTGGACATTTTTCACTTTTTAAAATACACATTTGATTTTTTTTATTATCTAATAACCCACATGATTTATATTCACTTAAATTACATGAATTACTTTTTAATAAATAATCAAAATATCTTTTTGAATTATAATTAAAAATAGGAATAATTTTTTTCCCTTTCCAAATATTAATATTTCTTCCATTAGTAGGTAAAATTTTTTCACAATATTTTTCAAAATTATTATTATATTTACAAGGAAATCTATTTATTTTATTATAATAATCTTTACCTACTTCTTTTTCAGTTGCATTTAAACAATTACATCCTTCAATTGTTCCATCCCATTGCATTAAAGAATATTGATTTATATCATTTGTATATTCATCTGATGGTTTTTCATCTATTACTTTTAAATCAAAAATTGGTTGAAATTCCCAATTTGATAAAATATCTTTTATTAAACCATTATTTTTGTAATTTAATGTTGATATGTATAATATTATTTCAAATATTATTATTATTCCTGATATTATTAACATTATGAAATCAGATATGAAATATATTTTTTGAACTGGTTTTAAATTACAATCCATTTTTAAAAAATAAATAATAAATTAAATAATTAAAATTCTTATTTATCATATGAAAATAATATTTTATTTTTTTTCAAATTTAAATTATTTAAAAATTTAAAAATTTTATTTTATTTTAAAAATTATTTTTACATTTTTTTTAAAATTTAAAATGTTATATTATTTTAATATTTTATTTTAAACATATTAATATTATTTTATAATTTTGAAATTGTCTAAAATATAATCAATTGATAAATTTTTTAGAAAAATAATTTTATTAAAATTATCTCATAAAAATGATAAAAAATTAAGGATGAAAAATAAAATTTTCTAAATTTTGTACTTATAAATTAATCACAAAATGTTTAAAAATAATTTCAAATAATAATGTCAAAATCACCTAATCCATTTTTTAATGAAAATAATTTAAAATCAAAAAATTTTTATTTATATCTACCTAATTACAATCAAAATGAATTAAAAAACTTAAGAGAAAAAATACAATCATATGGAGGAGTAAAAATATATTTTTAACTTATTTTATTAGGTATTAAAATTAAATGCAAGAAGGAAAGAAACAATTGTAGTAATTGAAAATTTAAAATCTTTAAATGAAAAAGATTTAAAAAATGAATTAAGTTCATTTGGAATTATAAATTTATATATTTATTGTCATATAGAGAAAATTACTTTAGATTCTAAAAAAACAAATTCAATTAATGGAATAATTCTTCAAGATTTAATAATTAAAATGGATATGTTTGAAGAATATACTTTTTCAAAATTTAAATTTCCAAATAATATTTCTGACAAAGCTGTAATTGGAGTTTTATTTAGAACAATTAATAAAGAATTAAAAATAGAAACTCAAAAAGTTTTAAAATTTTTTAATTTTATGAATAAAGATAATAAAAGAAAAATTTATAATATTGATATTCCAATATATAATCCAAATTTACCAGAAGGATTTTCTATTTTTTGTACTAAATTTGAAGAAAATATGATAAATGAATATATTAAAAAAAATTTAAATAAAAAAGAGAAAGAAAAGGAAAAAGAAAGAATTGAAGATATTGATGAAGAAATTGAACCATCAAAAAATCATTTTTATTGTCAATTATGTAAATGTAAATTTGAGTCTTATCAAATGCATTGTTCTTCTATGCTTCATTGTACAAAAATAATTGATAAATCAAATCAATATTTTTCAATTAAAAATACTTTAAATAGAATTAATAATTTTTGGAAAAATCAAAATGAAAAAAAAGTTATTGAAGATAAAAAAGGAATTAAAAAAAATGAAGTTGAAAAAAAAGAATTAAGAAATAAAAAAGAAGTTTTAAATAATTTATTATGTGAACAATCAACAAATGATACATTAATTGGTAATCATGAAAGTAATTCAAAAAAAATATTTACTCAAAGTTTTCTTTCTATGAATAAAGGGATTTCATCTTTTGATTCATTAAAAAAACAAAGTTTATTATTTAAGATAAATAAAAGAAATTATCAAGAATATTTAAAAAATGATTTAAATAATACTCCTAATAACAATACAAAAAATAAAAAATTATTAATCAATCCAACATTATTTATGAAATTAATAATAGAAGAAAAACAAAAACTTTTAAATCCTAAATATACTAAAATTTAATAGTTTAAAAAAATAAAATGTATATAAAATAAATTAATTATTAAAATAATAAATTCTTATAAAAAACATTTAAAAAAATCATAAATTTTAAAATTTGATTTTTACAATAAAAATAAAATAAAAAAAAATGAAAAAAAGAATATATTCTTTATATGGTTTCATAGAAACTCGTTTTGCTGATCCAATAAGTTCAATAGCAATATCACAAAAAAATATAATAATAGGAACAATGATGGGAAAAATATATTCATTTTCAATATATAATAGAAAAATATCATTAATAAATGAATTATCTGCAGAAAATATTTCAGGAATAATGTTTGATAATAGAGAAACTTTTTTTTATGCCTCAATCGGAGATGAAGAAATATTAAAATTTGAATCTGAGTCTTCGAATTTAATTTCAAGGATTAAAAATTATGATAGTGATATATTACATAATAAATATTGTGAAAATATGTATTGTTTAGTATCAAAATATAGTTTATTATTATTTCCTCTTGCTCCAGAAAATCAAGGAAATATTGAAATATATAATTTTGAATCAAATTGTCAAATTATAAATTTTGAAGATGATGAAAAAATGAATTTTAAAATTGAAATTACTAATTATACTATTCCATTAGATTATAATGGACAATTTATTATATATATTGAATTTCTTTCTGATAAAGATAGGAATTTATGTATTAAAAATATTTGTGATGATAATAATGATAATATATTAAAAAAAAAATTAGATAAAAATTTTGGACATATTAGTCATTGTAAATTTATTTCTGATTATAATATATTTTTAGTAAGAGATTTAAATAAATGTGAAATAAGAGAAATAAATAAAGATTTTACTTTAATAAAAAGTTTTAAAAATATTGGAGATGAAGTTATTGCAGTTGATATATTTTATAAAAATAATAATATTACTAAAAATATAAATAATAATATTAATTATTCTAAAAATAATGTTCTTAAAATTAAAATTGATCAAGTTAAAAATGAAAAAGTCTTTAATAAAAGTTCTGAAAATGATATTATTAAGGAAAGTTCTTTCAATAATGATATAGCTTCAAATAATTCAAATTCAAATGATAAAAAATTTAAAGGTATAATTGCAATTTTAGATATAGATGGTAATGTTAATTTTTATGAAAATAATAATATAACTAAAATATTTAATTTATATGATATAAAAGATATAAATATTGAACAAAAGAAAAAAATGTTTTTTTCAATGGGTTATGCATATTATATAAAATGTAATAATAATTTTATTTGCATATCAACAGACCATGGTTGTTATATTATGAAATTAAATTAAAAAAAAAATAATAAAAATAATAATTACAAAAAATAATACAATTAACACAATTTTAAAAAAAAAAAAAATATAAAATAAAATAAAAAAAATTAAATATAAAAAAAAATAAAAAAAAAATTATTTAAAAAATAATATCTTATTAAAAAATGCCTCATTCCTTTGGTTACAGAGCAAAAACTCGTGATTTATTTTCTCGTAAATTTCGTAAACATGGTCCAGAACATTTATCAACATATATGATAAAATATAAAAAAGGAATGTTTGTTGATATCGTAGCAAATGGTTCAATTCATAAAGGAATGCCTCATAAATTTTATCATGGAAGAACTGGAAAAGTTTTTGATATTTCACCAAATTCTATTGGAGTTATTATTAATAAACAAGTAAGAAATAGAATTGTTGAAAAGAGAATTCATGTTAGAGTTGAACATTTAAGAATTTCTACTTGTAATGATAATTTTAAGAAACATGTTAGAGAAGTTGAAGAAGAAAAAAGAAAAAATCCTAATGATAAGAAAAATAGAAAAAGAATACCTAATTTACCTAAAGAAGAACAGAAAATTGTTGTTGATGATAAAAGTGAAATTATATTTTATAATCCTGATTTTAAAAGAGAGATTTTTTAAAAATTGTTTTGAGATTTTTTATAGGATTGTTTTTTGGGTTTAATTTATTGAGATTTTTAAAACAATAAATTTTTTTATTTAATATTTTTTTGCTTTTTTTTTTTTTTTTTTTGTTTTTTTTTTTTTTTTTTTTTTTTTTTTTTTTTTTTTTTTTTTTTTTTTTTTTTTTTTTTTTTTTTTTTTTTTTTTTTTTTTGGTTTTTTTATTATATTTTTTATAATAAAATCAGTAAATTTAATTATTTTTATAATAAACAATGATATTGCAATTATTAAAAATTAAAAGTCAAATTTTTTGAACCAAAATTTTATAATAAAAGAATATAATATATAAATTATAATATTATTATTTATTATTGAGAATAGAATCTTTTTCACTTTTTGCTTCTTTTAATTCTTTTTTTAATTGTTTATTTTGTTCAATTATTTTATTTAACTGTTCTTTTTGAAGTTTAATAACTTCTTGTAAAAAATCATCATCTTCATTAATTTTTTTATTATTTTCTTTAGCCTTAATAGTGTTTATTAATTTATCATTTTCTCTAATTTCTCTTTCTAATTTATTAATTTTTTCAGTAATATCTTTAATTTCTTTTTGTTTTTTTAAATCAGTTTCATTTTGAATATAAACATTTTTCCTAGTTTTTATTTTTCCTAATTGATTTTCATGATATTTTTGTACAAAAGGATCTTTTTTTATTTTCCAATCACCACCATGAATCATTTTTTTTTCTTCAGTTTCTTTAGGAAGATATTGATTTTTCCTAGTTTTTATTTTTGCTAATTGTTTAACATACATTTTATATGTTATTGGATCGTGTCCCGACATTTTAATTATAGAAAAATAAATAATATTATTTTAATAATTTAAAAAAAAATATTTTTATATTTTCTTTTTTATTTATAACAATTTTTATTTTAATATAAAAAATGAAATATACATTTAAACAAATTTTATCTTTAGATGAAAGAAAAGAAGAATTTCAGAAAGTTTTATCAGAAGCAAATGGAAAAATTCCAGTTATTTGTGAGAAAGATCCTTATAGTAATATTGAACAATTAAATAAAATCAAATATTTAGTTTCTCCTGAAATGAAAGTTAATCAATTTAAATCTCTATTAAGAAGAAAATTAAAATTAAATAAGGAAAATGCAATATTTTTTATGGCAAATGGAAAAAATATTATTGTTGGTACAGAATTATTTTCTGAAATATATAATAAATTTAAAGATGAAGATGGATTTTTATATATAACTTATGCATGTGAAGATATATGGGGATAAAATGATAAATTGAATATATTTTTTATATTTAGTTTTTAAAAAGTTAAATAAAATTATTATAAATGGAATTTTATATATATATTTTTTTTTAATAAATGATTATTTTAATTTTTTTAATATAATTTTGTAATAAAAAAAAATAATAAATATTTCATATTAATATTATATTTCAATTAACTCAAATCAAATAAATAAAAAAAAAAATATTAGGAGAAATTTTATATATCATCATCTTTATTTAATCTTGAATTATCATTTTTTTGTAAAGTTTCTACTTTATTTAAAATATTTTTGAAATCATTTAGTATTTTATTTTGACTTATATAATCAGAATCATTATTTATATTATTTCCATTATTTTTTGTATCATTATAAATTTTTGTAATATTTTTTTCATTATCCATAATTTTTAAAGGGATTTTATTTGGTTCAGTTACTGATTTTGAATTGATATTAATTTCATTTATATATTTATTCATATTTATTAATGGATTATAAATATTTTTTTTCAACATAGTTTTAGTAGAATAAAATTTATTTACTTTATTATTTTTATTAATTTGTTTCTTTAAATATTTTTGATTTTCTTCATTTAATGAATCTATTTTTTTACTTTGTTCTTGTTTTTCTTTATATAATTCATTTATTTTTATTTTTAATTGTTGTATTTTTCCTTTATATTCACTTAATTTATTATTATATAAATTTATCACATTGTTAAATGATTTGGTTTTTTCTTCAAATAAAACATTTGTTTCTTTTAATCTAACATTAAATTTTTGAATATTATTTTTTAATTCATGATTTTCATTCATTAATTTATCCTTTTCATAAATTAATTTCCCAATTTCATTTTGTGATTCTTTTACTTCAATTATATAACCATTATTGTTAATTTTTAATTCATTTATTTTTTGATGAAAAAGTGCTTCTGAATCATTAACTTTTAATTTAAGTTCTTGAATAAATTTATTTTTATGATCTATTTCAATTGAATTTTCTTTTAATTTATTTTCCATATTTTTATTTTCTTTTTGTAAATTAACAATTTCTTCATTTAAATTTTTAATTATTTTCTCAAAAGATGATATTTGTTCCATAACAAAACGAGTAGAAAATTGATTTTCTTCTTTTAGAAATTTTATTTTTTCATTAAAAGTATTTTTTTTTATATTTTCATTTAATTCTTTTTCTAATGATGATATTGTTTTTTGTAATTGTTGAGTTTCACTATTTTTAATTTTATTAATTAAATTAATTTCTTCATTATATTCTTTTTCTAATTCATTTAATTTATTTATTAATTTTATATTTTCAAATTCTAATTGTTTTTTTATAATTTCCATTTCATCATATTTATTTGAAAGTTCTATAAATTGAGAATTAGATATTATATTATTATTATTGTTTTTTTTAATTGAATCTTTTATAGTTATTAACGATTTATTTTTTTGATTTAATTCTATATTAGAATAATTTAAACTTCTATTTTCTGATTCTAATTCTAATATTTTGTTTTGAAATTGCTTATTTTGATCTTTTAATTTTTCCAAAAAATTAGTTAATTCTATTAATAAAGAATTTTGTTTATCTAATTCTTTAGTTTGATTTAGTTTATTTTGTTCCAGATTTGATATTTTTATTTGTAAATTTGATATTTCTATTTCTTTATCTTTTAAATTTTTTTCAAGGGTTAATAAATAGTTTTTCATTTCTGAAAAGGAATCATCTTTATAATTTTGAGATATATTTGTTGTGTTTGCAGATATCATTGGAGATATTAATTCAGACATTTATACAAATCACTTCCTTTATTAAATTATTAAAATTAATATTTAAATAGAATTCTTTTTTTTAATTTTCTTACATCATTTGTTTATATTTTATTTTAAAAATTTAATAAAAGAACCATTAAAAAAATATATTTTAATTTTTTACTAATTCTTATTATAAGTGAATATAATCTAAATTTGATTATAAAAAACAATAATTATTGATTTAATAAAATAAATGCTTTATATAATTGAAAAAAAAATACATTATATCAATTCTAAAAATAATTATAAAAAATATAAAAAAAAACCTCAATTATAAAAATCCCTTAAATAAAATTCTTAAATAAAAATTAATTTAAGTAAATAAATATTAAATAAAACCAAAAAATATTATTGATTATTATAAAAACCCCTAAACCTAAAATTAAAAATTTTAAATTTCTTTAGGTTTAGGAATAACAACAGGTTTAATTTTCCATATATTTTTAGCATAATTATCAATAGATCTATCAGAAGAGAAGAATCCCATATGACAAATATTTTCAATACATTTCTTATCCCAAGTATCCCTATCTCTATATTGTTCATCAATTTTATTTTGGGTATATAAAAAGTCATTAAAATCATGACAAGTTAAATAATAATCACCACCATTAATAAGATAATTAAGATACTCATGCATAAATGAAGTATCTCCAAATTTATTTTGAAAAATCATATCAAAGCATTTTTGTAATTCATGTGAAACATAACCTTTTTTTCCCCTTCTTAATTCTTCTCTAATTTTTTCAACTTCAGTAACATCTCTTCCAAAAACAAATAAATGATCATTTCCAATATTTTCAGCTATTTCAATATTTGCTCCATCTTGAGTTCCTATTATAAGGGAACCTGTCATTACGAATTTCATACATGATGTTCCTGAAGCTTCCATTCCTGCAGTTGAAATTTGATGATTAATATCTGAAGCTGGAATAATTATTTGAGCTGATGATACATTATAATCAGGTAAGAATACCATTTTGAAATAATGATTTACTTCATTGTCATTGTTAATGTGATGTGAAACCATATTTGCTAATTTTATTATGTTTTTTGCTAGGAGATATCCTGGTGCTGCTTTTCCTCCTAAGAATGTTATTCTTTTATTTACTGTTTCTCTTTCTTTTGGTGTCATTTCTTTTAGTTGTATATATCTGTAAATACAACCTAGAATGTTCATAAATTGTCTTTTATATTCATGAATTCTTTTTACCATTATATCATACATGAAGGATTCATCAATTTCTATATTACAGTGATTTTTTACCCATTCTTTTAAACGGGTTTTTGCTATGAGTTTAGCTTTTCTATATTTATCCATGAATTCTTTGAATTTACCTTCTTTTTCTAATTTATTTGGAATTTGTTTTAATAAATCTAAATCACGTAACCATGATTTATTTCCAATTTGTTCTGTTAAGAGAGCTGATAATTCAGGGAAAGCAGCATGAACCCATCTTCTAGGAGTAACACCATTAGTTACATTTGTGAATTTATTAGGCCACATTTCATAAAAGTCTTTAAATAAATGAGTTCTTAATAAACCTGAATGAATTTCTGCAACACCATTAATATGCTCTGATGACACAACACATAAATTTGCCATTCTAATTTGTTTTGGTACTGAATCTTCAATAATTGACATTCTTCCCATTCGAGAAGTATCACCTGGGAAAGTTTTTCCAACTTCTTCAAGGAAGAAATAATTAACAAGATAAATTAATTCAAGATGTCTTGGAAGCATAATTTCTAATATAGTTACACTCCATTTTTCAAGTGCTTCTGGTAAAACAGTATGATTAGTATAATTAAATGCTTCTCTTACAATTGCAAAAGCTTCTTTAAATTCTAATTCTTCTTCATCGATTAAAATACGAAGGAATTCAATAATAGCTAAAGTAGGATGAGTATCATTTAATTGGAAAATATTATATTTAGGGAATTCAGACCATGGTTTTTTAAATCTTTTATATCTATGAAGTACATTTCTAATAGTAGCACTAGCGAAGAAATATTCTTGTTTAAGTCTAAGTTCCTTTCCTTGTAAAGTAGAATCATTAGGATATAAAACAGAAGTAATAAAACTACTTTGTAATTTCTTTTCAAGAGCTTTAGCATGTTCCCCTTTATTAAACTCATCAAAATCAAATTCTTCCCTAGGGAAACTTCTCCACAATCTTAAAGTATTACAATTATAAGTATCAAACCCAGGAACAGCAGTATCATAAGCAACAGCAATAACAGTTTCACCACCATCCCAAACTCTAACTTTTTTCCCAGCTCTATAACCATCAGTAACATTACCATAAAATCTAATTTTAAATTCTAAATCTAAATTAGGAACTTCCCAAGGATTTCCTTTACTAAGCCAATAATCAGGTAATTCCTTTTGTTCAAAATTAGTAATAACTTGTTTAAAAATACCATAATCATACCTTAAACCATAACCCCATCCAGGTAAATTTAAAGTAGCCATACTATCAATATAACAAGCAGCAAGTCTCCCAAGACCACCATTACCTAAACCAGCATCAGCTTCTCTTTCATAAAGATCTTCAATTTTAATACCAACATCCATTAAAGCATCAGTATAAGTTTTCTCTAAATCCATATTAATTAATGCATTTTGGAAAAGACGACCAAGGAGAAATTCAATAGAAAGATAATATACTTTTCTAGGATTTGATGTACGGAAAAATGTTTGTGTATCATTCCATTGTTGTAATAAAAGTGAACGAAGAGAATATGCTGTTCCTAAAAAAAGATAGTCATCTGTTATTGTGAAACGAGTTCTTCCAAATGTGTGGGCTACGTGCTGGACTATTGATGCTTGGATTGATTTCATGTCACGTGGAAGTTTTTTTGACATTAGGTCAAAGATTTTTTCAGAGTAGTTTTCCTCTTGTGAGTTTTCTTCTGAATTTTGAGGTTTTTGCATTTTAAAAATTTTTTTGTTTTTTTTTTTTTTTTTTTAGTTTTTTTTTTGATTTTT
>Ga0256407_10007955_pt1 | contig 15729 bp, 10 predicted proteins | sample RumenRJG_04DNA_FD_193489 | JGI IMG/M metagenome (GOLD analysis project Ga0256407, IMG submission 193489) | Bovine rumen microbial communities from Lethbridge, Alberta, Canada - RJG_04 | ecosystem: Host-associated > Mammals > Digestive system > Stomach > Rumen | place: Canada: Alberta...
GGGGCCGATGCTCAGCACGGGACGACGCTTCTCAACGTCGATGGCCATGCCCATCAGGGTGTTGATGAGCGACACGCTGTCGGCTCCTTCTGCCTCTACGGCACGCGCGATATCGGCGATATTGGTGACATTGGGCGAGAGCTTCACGATGAGTGTCTTGGGGTAGCGCTGCCTGACAGCACGCACCACAGAAGCTGCTCCCTCGCATGTCACCCCGAAGGCCATGCCGCCCTGCCGAACGTTGGGACACGAGATGTTCAGCTCGATAGCCGGAACGCGTTCCAACTGTGCCACACGAGCAGCACACTCTGCATAGTCGTCGGGCGACGAACCGCTGACGTTGACGATGATGTTCGTCCCGATGTCTTTCACCTCGGGGTAGATATGCTCACAGAAATAGTCTACGCCCTTGTTCTGCAGTCCCACGCAGTTGAGCATGCCCGAGGCTGTCTCGGCCATACGCGGATAGTCATTGCCCTCGCGTGGATGAAGGGTGGTGCCTTTCACGATGATGCCGCCCAACTCGTCGAGGGGCACGAAATCGGCAAACTCTATGCCATAGCCGAATGTCCCAGATGCAGTCATCACGGGATTCTTCAGCTCCATCTGATGTATCTTTACTCTTAAATCAGCCATAATCTGCTTAATGCTTAATTATTCCTCATTCCTCATTCTTCATTCCACAACAGCCTTTCTGTGCTGAACACCGGGCCCTCCTTGCAGACACAGAGATTGCCCTCGGTGGTCTTCTCTACACAACACAGACAGGCTCCGAGGCCGCACGCCATCATATTCTCAAGCGAGGCCTCACAGCGGATGCCACGAGCTTTTGCCATCCGTGCCACAGCCACCATCATCGGTTTAGGGCCGCACGTGGATATTTGCGTGAACGACTCAGCCGCCCAAACGGAATGGTCGGTAACAAAGCCTTTCTCGCCCATCGAGCCATCCTCTGTCGTTACGCACACGCGCCCGTACTTATTAAATTCGTCGAGCATCAGCAGGTCGGCCGACGTTCGCGCTCCCAAGAGGAATGTCGGCTTGATACCCCGGTCGTTGAGCCATTTGCCGTAGTAGAGCAGCGGGGCGACACCGACACCTCCGCCCACAAGCAGAATGCCAGAGGCAGGGTCGTGAGGGGGATTCAGACAGAACGAATTGCCCAACGGAAAGACACAGTTCAACGTGTCGCCAGCTCTCAACTCAGCCAGATGGCGTGTGCCGTCACCGACGACAGCCACCAAGAGCCACAGTTCATTGAGCTTCCTGTCGACAAAGTGGACAGAGATGGGACGGCGCAAAAAAGTAGTGGGTGAAGCGTCGACGCGCACTTCCACAAACTGGCCGGGTAGCATCTCGGGCAGCTCGGCATCGCTGGTGAGTTTGATAAGTACATAGCGCTGATGCACACGGGTGAGCGAAACGACACGCAGATCAAGGATATACTTCTTCATATTCTTAATAATATTTTGCGTGCAAAGTTACGAATAAGTGAGCGAAAAGACAAGAGAAACAAGATTTTTCTTTTCTTTTCCGAATGAGAGTACCTTCGACGAAGCCAAAACTATGAAAAAACGAGATGGACGAAAAATACCAAAGTATTTTATCCTGCAATGTTTCACGGCATCTATTTCTTGGGTACAAAACTCTCCCAAGTCTGGTCGTCATAGAACACACGAATCTCCGTAATTTGACGTTTAGTTTTGTCAAAATAATTCAGATTTATTTTTGACTGATTGGACACGTTTCGAAAGCCAGTTGGAGATGCAGGTTGTTGATGACTCACAGCCACCTCTGGAGTAGGGGTGAAGTCGAGCATCGGTTCAGACGTCTGGTTCGGCCGATCGTCAACGATACCTTCTGCCTGATCGTCTTTTCCATCGACATACATCGGTCCCTTACCAAACATGAGCCACTCCAGATTGATCGAGGGCAACTTCGAGCGAATGGCCTCCACGGTGTTAAGAGTAGGTTTGGTGCGCTCGTTGAAAATACTACTCAACGAGGCCGCCGACATCCCAAGGAAGTTGGCGAATGTCTGTTGAGTCATGTGCTGACTCTCCATGATCTGCTTGATTCTATCCTTCATATTTTTAGTGTTTAGCACAAAAATCGGGTCTAAAAGACCGTTTTGCTTTCATTTTACAAAGGTAAAGTATTTATTTGAAAGAAACAACAAATGTAGAAAATATTTTAGATTTATTGATATTAGATTTATAAAATTAAAGTTTATGAAAGTATATCAACAAAGCTGTACTTTGAGGTTTACAAAATACAAATGTGAATTTATGATTAAAAATCGATATTAAGAAGATTTTTACGAATTGGGGCTAAGTATTTGGTCTTTAGGTGGCTAATTGGCTGCGATAACGGCCTATTTATGGGGAATATGCAGAATTTGTTGCTTTAGAAATCTATATTCAGGCTACTTTAGTTGGTAAAAACATTTTATTTTATTGGTTTTCAGTATTTTATAGATATATAATTAGTATTGCATACTTATTTCTATCCATTTTAATTTTCGAATATTCATATTTCAAAACACGAATCAAAATACAAATATTCAAGATTTACATATTTAAAATTGGTGTTGTTTTGTGTTTTATACTGTGATTATTTGATAATTTAAAATTATAAATCAACAAAACCAAACCTTTAAAAGTTGTGAAAGCTAAATCTTGAATGGAGCAAAATTGGCAAAATCGCTCATTTTCGCGTTATTCTGGACAAAGATGCGAGTTGGCTCAAAATACGCCAAGCATGGAGCCTCGAAAACGAGCTAACTATCAGTTTTTCATCACGTTAACCTCAAAAAACATGTTCATGAAAAATTGGATTCTACGAAAAAAAGGACCCCCGTAAGGCCCTTTTTTAGTTGATTTAGGCAGGAAAAAGAGAGGAAAATAGCTTTAAAAAGCAGCTAAAACGCCACAAACAAGTGCCGTAAATGTATGTTTTGGAGCAGGAAGGCAACAAAAAACGCCAAGAGAAAATCAGTGGAAGATAAAGGCCAGCAACTCCCTCATCAACTCCCCTGGTGGTGTGTTAGGATTGTCGAGTCCTTTCATCTTGGCATCCGTCTGGCGCAGCTTGTCAACAATCTGCATCACCTTCGTTCCGGAGTAGTTTCTCATGGCCGTCACATAGTCTTTGGCAGCCCATGCCCCACCCCTGAGTTCGAGCCATTGAGCCACATCGTTCTCGTTGTCTCTTCTCGGAGCGTAGTATGCGAGGAACAAATTTTGGAAGAATCCGAAGAGCATTGGCACCAAAATAAACGGTCCCCCACTCTTTGGGTTTTTGTCAAAATAATTCACAATTTTATTAGCCTTCAAAATGTCGCGTGAAGCGATGGCGTTGCGCAGTTCGAAACCATTATAATCTTTGCTCACACCTATCTGTTGTTCCACGATGTCGGGTGTCACTCTTCGGTCGCTGCCAAGGGCGATGACGAGCTTGTCGAGTTCGGAGGTCATGCGGTTGAGGTCCGAGCCGATATGCTCAGCCATCATCAGTGCGGCTTTGTTGTCGATGGTACATTCTTTCGTCTTCAGGTAGGAAGTGATGAAGCTGGGCAACTCGTAGTCGCGCTTCTTGTTGCTCACGAACACGACGCCCACCTGCTTGGCCATATTGGTGATCTTCTTCCTTCCGTCCACCGTTCCGTTCTTGTATGCGAAGACGAGCACGGTTGTTGGCTGCGGTTTCTCGAGATACTGCTCTATCTTTTCCCAGTTCTTGATGTTCTGCGCCTCTTTGACGATGACCACCTGTCGCTCAGCCATCATCGGGTAGCGCCGCGCCATATCAGCCACCTGCGCTGCCGTGACGTCGGCACCGAACACGATGGTCTGGTTGAAGTCGCGCTCTTCTTCCCTCAGCGCGTTCTCTGCGATATAGTCGGTCAGCCGGTCGATATAGTAAGCCTCCTCGCCCATGAGCAGGTAGACGGGCTTGTAGACACCTGCCTTCAGGTCGCGCATAACGCTGTCGAAAGAGGCAAATGATTCTTTCTTAGCCATTTTTCTTCTTTTTGCCGCAAAAGTACAAAATATATTCGGACATCACAAATAAAAAGAGAGAAAAAACCAAAAAAGAGGGTGTGACAAAATGCCAAAAGCCATCCACATGTAGGGACATACTTTATGTATATCCGAAGTAACACCGATGGAAATCTGCTATGTGTAGACGAACGAAATCCCCATTTCTTCTGCGGGCGAATTTCAAATTCACCCGAACGCGAGGCAGGTATCACGCCTTCGCAGGGGCGGAACAGCGTTTTCGCCCCTGCAACAGCGCACAAGAAGCACATGTAGGAGGTGACGCTTCCCAGCGTCGCAACAGCGCATAGGTAGCAACGGTGGCAGGTGTCACGCTGGGAAGCGTGACCTCCTACAGTGGCGCATGCGTGACCCCCAGCGTTGACACATGGGCTGAACGTAAGAATCCCCCTGTGGCCTTGCGGCTGCAGGGGGATTTTTTCGGTTCTGTCGAATCGGCTTAGAGCAGCTTTTCGAACTTCTCCTGGATCTTGGCCTTGGTGGCGGCGCCAACCATCTTGTCGACCACCTGTCCGCCCTTGAAGAAGAGGATGGTGGGGATGTTGCGGATGCCGAACTCCATGGCGATGTCGTCGTTGTCGCCTTCCTCGATGTCGCACTTGCCGACGACGATGCGTCCGTCGTACTCTTCAGCAAGCTGTTCGATGTAGGGAGCGATCATGCGGCAGGGTCCGCACCATGTTGCCCAGAAGTCAACTACCAGTGGCTTGTCGCCATTTTTCAAAGTCTCGAGGTTTTCAGTTGTGATTTTTACTTCCATTGTTGTTTGTTTTTATTGGGTTAAGTTGTAGATGAATCATACAAAGAGTGTGCCACAGAGTGGACGACTGACAGGCTGCCAAGTCAGTTGATGTGATACTCCATATCTTCGTTCGCCTCAATAAACTGTATGAGCTCGCGGTTGACGTTGACGCCCTTGAGTCGGCTTCTGAGCGTAACGGGACGGTTGTTTTCGGCATTGACAATCTGGAAAAAGAGTTGCGTACTGCCTGGGTTGTCGCTCACCATCGTTGACAGGTCGCTGACGGTGGCAGCATCCACCTTGTCGGCTTTCAGGTTGATAGTCAGCTTTTCGATGCGCTCTTCCTTGACGGTCTGCAGATACTGTATGTCGCTAATCTGGAGGCGGTAGGTGCCACGGTTGTAGGGGTCGGTGCACTTTGCTTTAATAAAGACGGTGCATCCCTCTGTGAGCATTCCCTGCCAGCGTCCCCACTCTTCACCAAAGATAGCCAGCTCGCCAGAAGTCTCGAAGTCCTCGAGCGTCACGATGCCGAACTTTTTGCCGCTCTTACCGAATCGCTCTTTCACGGCGGTGACGATGCCGCCCATGCTGATGTCCTCCTTCTTGGCCAGTTCAACCTTGTCGTCAAGCTCGTTGCAATGCGTGTTGCACATGCCGTTGAGTACGACGGAATAGTCGTCGAGCGGATGGGCAGAAATGTAGATACCCACGAGTTCGCGCTCTTTGTTGAGCTTCTCGATGGTACTCCACTCATCGCCTTCCGGCACCTGCGGAGTGGCTATCTCTATGGAGTCCATGTCGCCGAAGAGCGAGTTCATGGCCGACTGTTTCTCCTGTTGGTAAAGCTGTCCGTAGCGTACAAGCGCATCAAGGAACATTTCCCCCTTGTTGTTGAAGCCGAAGTACTGCTCGCGGCGGATGCCAAAACTGTCGAAGCCTCCACTCAGCACGAGGCTCTCGAAAGCCTTACGGTTGACTGCCGAGAAGTTGACGCGCTGGGCGAAGTCGAAGATGCTCTTATAGGGTCCGTTCTTCTCGCGCTCGTCGATAATCGAGAGTGCCGCTGCCTCGCCCATGCCCTTGATACCTGCAAGTCCGAAGCGTATCTCGCCCTTTTGGTTGGCACCGAACTTCTCGTGGCTCTCGTTGACGTCGGGACCTAAGGTCTTGATACCCAAAGCGCGGCATTCGTCCATCAGCTTGGTGATTTCCTTGATATCGTCCTTACGCCGTGTCATGATGGCCGACATAAACTCGGCGGGATAGTGGGCCTTCATGTAGGCCGTCTGGTAGGCCACCCACGAATAGCACGTGGCGTGACTCTTGTTGAAGGCGTAGGAGGCGAATTTCTCCCAGTCGCTCCATATCTTGTCGAGCACGGCGGGGTCGTGTCCGTTCTTCTTGCCGCCCTCGATGAACTTTGGCTTCATGGCGTCGACGATGTCCTTCTTCTTTTTACCCATTGCCTTTCGGAGCGCGTCGCTCTCGCCACGGGTGAAGTCGGCCAGCTGTCGGCTCAAGAGCATCACCTGCTCCTGATAGACGGTGATGCCATAGGTGTCTTTCAGGTACTTCTCCATGCAAGGAATGTCGTACTTGATTTCGGCACGCCCGTTCTTGCGGTTGATGAAGTCGGGAATATAGTCCATGGGGCCCGGTCGGTAGAGGGCGTTCATGGCGATGAGGTCTTCGAAGACGGTGGGATGCAGCTCACGGAGATATTTCTGCATACCCGCCGATTCAAACTGGAATGTACCGATGGTCTGCCCCTTCTGGTAGAGCTCGTAGGTCAGTTTGTCGTCGATAGGGATGGTGTCGAGATCGATGTCGATGCCTTTCGACTCCTTGACGTTCTTGACAGCCTCCTTCAGCTCGGAGAGTGTCTTCAGTCCGAGGAAGTCCATCTTGATAAGTCCCGTCGACTCGATGACGTGTCCGTCGTATTGTGTGCAGTTGGTTTTCTGTCCGCGGAAGTCGGGATCGTCGGCTGTCGACACGGGCACCCAGTCGCTGATGGGGTCGCGGCAGATGATGAATCCGCAGGCGTGGATGCCCGTACCACGTACTGTTCCCTCCAGCATTTTGGCATATTCGATGGTATTGCGCTCACGCGGGTCTTGCGACACCTCGGCGTCGCGCAGCTCGGGTGTACACTTGATGGCATTCTTGAGGTTCATCTTCATGCCGTCGGGCAGACGGTCGGGGATGGCCTTGCAGAGCGCATTTGAGCGGTCGAGTGGCAGTTTCTCCACGCGTGCCACGTCCTTGATGGAGTTTTTCGTGGCCATACTGCTGTAGGTGATGATGTGTGCGCAGTTGTCGTGCCCGTATTTATCCTCCACCCACTTGAGCACCTTTCCGCGGCCGTCGTCGTCGAAGTCGGTGTCGATATCAGGCAACGAGATACGGTCGGGATTGAGGAAACGCTCGAACAGGAGGTCGTATTTCATCGGGTCTATCTTCGTGATACCCAGGCAATAGGCCACGACACTACCAGCGGCCGAACCACGTCCAGGCCCCACCATCACGCCCAATTTCTCGCGGGCGGCATTGATGAAGTCCTGCACGATGAGGAAGTAGCCTGGGAAGCCCATCGTCTTCATGATGTGCAGCTCGAAGCGGATGCGGTCGTCTACCTCCTTTGGAAGTGAAGAATGAAGAATGAAAAATGAAGAATCAGCGTCGTCCGTCTTCACTTCTACCTCTTCCATCTTCAGCTCCTCGGTGGGCGAATAGTGCTGCTTGGCTCCCTCGTAGGCCAGTTTGGCCAGATAGTCGGCTTCGAACTTGATGCGATAGAGCTTGTCGTAGCCGCCCAGATGGGCTATCTTCTTCTCGCCCTCCTCACGGGGGAGCGGGTTTTGGCCGTTCTCGTCGCTGGTAAACTCCAGGAAGAGCTGTTCCTCGGTGTATTTCTGTCTCCACTGCTCTTCCGTTCCGAACTCTTCGGGTATGGGGAAGAAGGGCATGATGGGGTCGTGGTCGAGGCTATAGAACTCCACCTTGTCCAGTATCTCGATAGTGTTGGCCAACGCCTCTGGGATGTCGGCGAACACCTGGTTCATCTCTTCGCGCGTCTTGAACCACTCCTGCTTCGAATAGAGCATGCGGGTGGGGTCGTCGAGGTCTTTGCCGGTAGAGAGGCAGAGCAGATGGTCGTGTGCCTCAGCATTCTCCTGGTCGACGAAGTGACAGTCGTTGGTGCAGATGAGCTTCACGCCGTGCTTGCGGGCCAGGTCAATCAGCACACGGTTCACCTTCTGCTGCAGGGGGAATGTCTCGCGGTTGGCGCGTATGTTGGGGTCGGTCACCTCGTGGCGCATCAGCTCGAGATAGTAGTCGTCGCCGAAGAGGTTCTTATACCACCAGATGAGTTCTTCCGCCCCCTGGATGTCGTCGTTAAGGATGCGCCTGGGCACCTCACCGGCCAGGCAGGCCGAGCAGCAGATGATTCCTTCGTGATAGCGCTCCAGGTCGTCGTGGTCGGTACGCGGACGGGTATAGAAGCCATCCACCCACGCGCGCGATACCAATTTAATAAGGTTCTTGTAGCCCTGATAGTTCTTCGCCAAGAGGATGAGGTGGTAGCGTCGGTCGTCGCCCTTCGCCTTGTCCTTGCTCTCCTTCTTGCCGTTGGCTACATACACCTCGCATCCGAAGATGGGCTTGAAGGGTTCGAGCCCCGCCTTCTTGCGGTCTTTGTTGACACCGCTGACGGTGTCGAAAAACTCTTTGATGCCGAACATGTCGCCATGGTCGGTCACGGCCATGCCACGCATGCCGTTGCCGACGGCTTTCTTCACCAGTGCCTTGATGCTCGACTGTCCGTCGAGTATCGAGTAGTATGTATGTACGTGCAGATGTACGAAATCTTCCATTTTCCCTATTCTTTTCTTAAATATTGCTCCACAAAAGCTGATGGCGAAAGTACCTCTATCTGTGTTTGATCTACATTCTTATAATCATCGACATTTATTGTAAGCAAGACTCCACATTGACTCTCTACGGCACATTGATGCTGCAAGCTATCCTCAAGATCATCAAACTGCAGATTGGTCATTGCGTCCAACATTTCTCTTCTGCCTATCCCTATGGGGGTAAACAATCGGATGATAGACGACATCATTCTTCGAAGTATCATCGTTTGCTCTGGCCGATGGATGTTCCGTGTCTTCAATACCCTTTCCAGAAGGTATACCAATGTATAGATACACCCCTGAGAAACGAAGCCTTCGTTCTGTCCATCGCGAATCGTTTCAAGAATCAGCCTAACCTCATGAAAGTATCGACGATGCTCCAGATACTCTACTACAATATTTGTATCCAAGAACAGTCTCATACCATATATTTTTCCCGCAGGTATTCGTCAACCAATTCCTTTGCCGTCTTTCCGCTTTCTGTAACCAGCAGGCTCAATTCATCAAGCGCCTCCAACGCATCAGGCTCACAGAATGACGCTCTACTGCCATTCTTCTGCGACAAATCCTCCAAATGCTGTTGCATGGTGCGAATAAGCCAGATGGTTTCGTTCTTTCCCAAACGACTTATCTCCGACACTATGGCACTATGCCGAATCCTGTATGCCGCATCATTGTAAAAGCCTACAGGTTCGGAGGCCATATCAGAAGATTCTGGCAAATCTACTCTATATTGATGACTATCCATAGTTTTTTTCCTGATTTCTGTTTGCAAATGTACGCCTTTTTTCTCAATCCACCAACGAAAATAGAAAAAAAATGACAAGAAACTTCAGCCGCCCTACCAACGATGTTAATGTTTTGTAAAAAATTCTTTGTTTAACGAGAAATGTGTAACTTTGCAAGCGATTTGTGCATTAACGCCAAGCGAAATGGGAAAAAGAATCAGAAAGATCAAGAACATACGCCTTCACCGAGAAGGCACCAACACGCTGATTTACACAGCTTGCGGCATCTTAGCCGTCGGAGCGCTGATAGCCTACACACTGGGTACCGGCATCGTCTTCGACGTCTACGTCTGCCTCATGATAGCCGTCTATTGCATCATGGTGAACTTCTTCCGCTGCCCCATCCGCTACTTCAGCGGTGAAGACACGGAAGGCATCGTCGTAGCACCTGCCGACGGCAAGGTGGTCGTCATCGAAGAGGTCGACGAAGACCGCTACTTCCACGACCGCCGCCTGATGGTGAGCATCTTCATGAGCCTCTTCAACGTTCACGCCAACTGGTTCCCCGTCGACGGAAAGGTGAAGCAGGTATACCACCAGAATGGTAATTTCCACAAGGCATGGCTCCCCAAGGCCAGCGAGGAGAACGAGCACGCCGACGTACTCATCGAAACGGAGGATGGGTACGAGATTCTCTGCCGACAGATAGCAGGAGCTGTGGCACGACGCATCGTCACCTACGCCAAGGCCGAAGAAGACTGCTACATCGACGAGCACCTGGGCTTCATCAAGTTCGGCTCGCGTGTCGATGTCTACCTGCCTTTAGGCTCGGAGGTCTGCGTCAAGATGGGACAGTCCACCACGGGCGACCAGACCATCATCGCCAAACTGCCAAACCCCTGAACTCCCGAACTCCTGAACTCCCGAACTTCTGAACTCCCGAACTCCTGAACTCCTCATGAAAAAACATCTCCCCAACAGCATCACCTGCTGCAACCTCATCTCAGGTTGCATCGCAACGACGTTTGCACTCTACGGCAACCCGTCGATGGCACTGCTGTGGATTGTTGCCGGAGCCGTCTTCGACTTCTTCGACGGCATGACGGCACGCCTGCTCCGGGTATCGTCGCCCATCGGCAAGGAGCTCGACTCGCTGGCCGACGTCGTCACCTTCGGTGTGGCTCCCGCAGCCATGCTCTTCTTCCAGCTCAAGGTGATGGAATATCCCGGCCCCATAGAACCGCTGCGCAACGCCCTACCCTATGCCGCCTTCCTCATGGCAGCCTTCTCGGCACTCCGACTGGCGAAGTTCAACCTCGACGAGCGGCAGACCACCTCGTTCATCGGACTGCCCACACCGGCCAACGCCCTCTTCTGGGCTTCGCTCATCGTCGGCGGCGGCACCCTCCTGGAGTCGTCGCGCTGGATGCTCCCCGCCGTGTTGGCCATGAAGCTCGTCAGCTGCTACCTCCTTGTCAGCGAGCTGCCGATGTTCGCCCTGAAGTTCAAGCAATGGGGATGGCACGGCAACGAGGTGAAGTACATCTTCGCCGGCACATCGCTCCTCCTGCTCCTCATCTTCCGCATTCCGGGCATCGCGATTGTCATCGCCTGGTACGTACTGCTCTCCGGCATCCTCACCGTATATAATAATAAGGTATGATACTGCTGAAAGGCCTTTTCTTCATCATCATCGTTGGCGCCATCTTGTTCATCGCTATCGTCGTCCGACTGCTCTGGTCGGCCCGACAGCTTTTCAACGGCATTCGGGGCGACCGCTCCCAACGCCATACGGACACCTACGGCAACTCCGTCAACACCAACGGCAACATCTCCGACCGGCGCTCGCCCGAAGAGGCCAACCGCCGCATCATCAGCGACGACGAGGGCGAATACGTAGAATACGAGGAAATCGACGGATAGCCAACTCCCCCCCTTTTTTGAGAAAGTCATTCTTGTTGACCAAGAATTCGACCGATATCTGGTCACCGCATGACCAGACATCAACCTTTATTTGATAATAACAGAATATTCTTGCAACAATAAAACATTTTTGCATGCAACATACAAAAAAGTGACAAAAAATTTGGTGATTTGAATATTTATGTTTACCTTTGCATATTGAAACATTCATACTTATCTACTCTATATTCATTTCAAATCGAAACATCAAGCATATCACAACATTACAAAACTTAAAAACAAGCGTATTATGACAAAAAAATTCTTACTATTCATAACGCTCCTGCTGTCCTGCATAGGATATGCAAGAGCACAACAGGCCCTACCCTACGAGTATGGCTTCGAGAACAACGACCTGGCAGCCGCTGGGTGGGTGCTGCAGGGAGCGACTCATGCAAACACAGGGATTAGCTCTGATGCCAAACAGAATGGCGACTATGGCTTCAGATTTCACTATTCTGAACAGAATGCCTACCTCCTCTCGCCAATTTTCACTGGTGGCGACAATGGCATCGAAGTGTCTTTCTGGTTCAAGAACTACAGCTCATCCTACACAGAACACTTTAAGGTGGGATATACTACAGATGAGAGTGTGACCGATGCCAGTTTGTTTACCTATGGCGAAGAAATTCTTGGCGAGAATTCTTGGCAGCAATATGAGAAATCATTCCCAGCTGGTACAAAGCGAATAGCTATTCAGTATGTCTATACAGATGCGTTTTATCTGTACTTCGATGACTTCAGCTTCACTGCGATTGGTTCTATTCCGAAACCTTCTGACGTGACCGTCAGCAATGTCACGATGGAGTCGGCTGTGCTGAGTTGGACATCGGATGCCGACAACTTCGACATCGAGGTGAACGGTACGGTGACAGAGAATGTCACCAATCCCTATACGCTGACTGGCCTTGATCCCGCAACAGCTTACGAGATACGTGTGCGTACCAACTGCGGTGGCGGCGACGTGAGCAACTGGACGAGTCCCGTGAGCTTTGTTACAGAAATCTGCGCTCCTGAAGACCAAGCCTTGATTAGCTATGAGCTGACTGACAGCTACGGTGACGGATGGAATGGCAATGCCATCAATGTCGTGCATCACAACTCCGGCAAGGTCATCGCCACACTGACAATAGCCTCAGGCGCTTCTGCAACGGGAACGGTAGCCCTGTGCTGCGGTGAGGATTATGACTTCATCTGGGTAAAAGGCAATTATTCTAGCGAAACCAGCTTTGTCATCAAAGACATCAACGACAATGATATTGTCAACATTGCCGATGGCTCCACTCTTACCGGCAATGCAGTGTTTAAGTCCTACAAGATGGACTGCTCCGTCGCTGCAGCACAGAAGCCCACCGAGCTGGCTGTTTCTGGCATCACCTTCAACAGCGCCCAGCTCAGCTGGACACAGGCTGGCGAGGCCACACAGTGGGAGATATGTCTGAACGCCGATGAGGAAAATGTCATTGCTGCCGACAGCAATCCCTTCACGCTGACTGGCTTGACACCCGAGACGGCTTATAGCGCCAAGGTGCGCGCCGTGGTCGGCGAGGAGAAGAGCAACTGGAGCGACGCCGTGAGCTTCACCACACTGGAACAGTTTGCTAAGCCCACCAACGTAACAGCCAATAATGTCACGACCAACTCTGCTGACGTCAGCTGGACAGGCTCGGCCGACAGCTACAACCTGCGCTACAGGACAATTTCAGAGGGTGAAGTTGTATTATCAGAGGATTTTGAAGGTAGCTCTGACCTGCCTGACGGATGGACAACTATTGATGCTGACGGCGACGGCTATGGCTGGTTTATTTTCACTTCAGAAACAGGTGTAGACGGAGCAGGTAACCCGACTGTGTTTGATGCATCATGCGCTACATCAGCAAGTTATTATAATACTGCTTTAACGCCCGACAACTGGCTGGTTTCACCACAGATAGACCTTCTGGGTACTTTGAGACTTTGGGTACGAGCCCAGGATCCAGATTGGACTGCAGAGAAATTCGCAATCTACCTCTCAACTACAGGTAAAAATGTGGGCGATTTCACAAATGTGCTGGTAGCAGAATCAACCGCCACTGGCGTATATGTAGAATACACCGCTGACCTGAATGCATACTTGGGCCAAAAGGGTTATATCGCTATTCGACACTTCGACTGTACAGACATGTTCCGCTTGAATGTTGATAATATTACAGTCACTGGCATTGGTGAAACAGGCGAATGGATAACAGTTAATGATGCCAATAGCCCATATTCCCTTACTGGACTTAACGATGATTCTTCTTACCAAGTAGAGGTGCAGGCCATCTATGCCGACGGCACCAGCGCATGGGTAGGAACAAGTTTCACCACCGTGTCGAGCAACCCGCTGCCTACAAATGTTAATGTCGACGCCCAGCACACCACGGCCACCATCAGCTGGGAGGGCGAGAACGACAGCTACAAGGTGAAGTACCGCATTCCTGCCAGTCAGGAAAAAATATTCTTTGATGACTTCGAGAATGGACTCGACCAGTGGACTATCTATACAGAAGGCGAAGCACCACAGTCAACTGGATGGTACATTTACAATCCGAGCAACAACCTAAGCATTTCAGCGTATAGCGGTTCGTATGCAGCCAGTGCATGGAGTTGGGCAAGCAACACATACAATGCCGACAACTGGCTTATCACGCCACAAATAGAACTTGGAGGAACCCTAAAGTTCTGGGAGACAACATCTGCTGGCTACCCTGACAGCTACGAAGTACTCTTGTCCGTACGCGACAACAGCATCAGCACCTTCACCACCACGCTACGAGCCATGACACAAGCTACAGGCAACTGGTCAGAAGTCAGCATCGACCTTAGTGCCTACGAAGGACAGCAAGGTTACATCGCCATCCACCATGTCAGCTATGACTGCAACTATCTGCTCATCGATGACTTCGGCATCTACGGTGATGACATCCCCGCCGGCGAATGGATAGAGATTGCTACAGAAGACACATCTGTCGAACTGACCGGCTTAGAGATGGGCACGGAGTACGAATACACCGTCATCGGAATCAAGGACGGCGAAGAGAACGCCGGTACGCCGATTGACACCTTCACCACGCTGACGGAGAACGACAAGTTCTTCATCACCGAAGGCAACTGGGATGTAGCCGAGAACTGGCTGCCCGCAGGAGTGCCGACAGCAACCTGCAACCTGACTATCCAGGCCAATGCCACTATCCCCGCAGGAGTGATAGCCTTGGCAAACAAAGTGACAATCGACGGCGGCAGCATCACCATCAAGGACGGTGGCGAGCTGAAGCAGAATAGCAACGAACTCGTGGTAACCTTCGAGAAGGACATCAAGGGATACACGGGAACACGCGATGGCTACTACCTAATTGCTTCACCCATCACAGGTATCACCTCTTCGGAAGAAGTAGAAAACCTGCTCTCCAACGACTACGACTACTTCCGTTTCTTGGCAAACCAGACAAACGAGTGGCGTTCCTTTGGTATGTCTATATTCGACATGCAATTGCCTAATAATATAGAATTCGCCAACAACACTGTCGGCAACGGCTATCTGTATGCCAGCAAGGAAGACAAGACGCTGAAGTTCACAGGTAGCATCTATCCAGTGATGAATGCAACTTTAGACATCACATACGATGGTTCCGCAACATACTCTTTCAATGACTGGAGACTGGTTGGCAATCCATTCTCGTATTCAGTATACATGTTCAATGTTGTAGAGGGAAACATCGACTGGGATTCTGAGTTCTACAAACTGAATGCCAGTGGTGATGCATTTGAAATGTATCCTGTATTCGTGAAATTAGCTCCCGGAGAGGCTGCTTTCGTCAAGGTTACGCAAACAGAGGAACTTTACGTTTACTCGACGAACCCGTTTACAGAAGAACCTTCGACTGAGGGGATTGTGGGCGACGTACCTTTCCTCCCACGTCATGGGCTGAACGCATACGTCGATGCCGACCTTATCAAGCTGGCCGACGATGGCGACAACACGGAGAAGATCGTGGCGAACGCTCAGGCCAACTTCATGCTCGATGGTCGCACGCTCTACAAGGATGGCAACTGGAACACGCTGACGCTACCCTTCAACGTAGCGCTTGCCAATAGCGAACTGGCTGGTGCCACAGCGAAGACGCTCTCGGAGGCAACCGTCGATGGCACATCCATCACGCTGACCTTCGGCGATGCTGTAGAGACCCTTACGGCTGGTACTCCTTATATCATCCAGTGGGAAAGTGGCGAAGACAATATCGTCAATCCCGTTTTCGACAGCTATGGCTTAGGTGCTACTGCCCGCATCATCACAG
>Ga0256407_10007956_pt1 | contig 15728 bp, 1 predicted proteins | sample RumenRJG_04DNA_FD_193489 | JGI IMG/M metagenome (GOLD analysis project Ga0256407, IMG submission 193489) | Bovine rumen microbial communities from Lethbridge, Alberta, Canada - RJG_04 | ecosystem: Host-associated > Mammals > Digestive system > Stomach > Rumen | place: Canada: Alberta | collected...
AATAATTATTTTTATTTATTTATTTATTTATTTTAATATTAATAATTTATAAAAAGTTAATTAAATAAATTAAAAATGTTAATTATTTTTATTTAAAAAATAAATGTATTTTATTCTTAAAAATTTTGAAAAAAAAAACAAAAAAATATATAAAAAAGATAATAATAAATATTATATTGAAAAATGAAAACAATGCATTATTGAACAACAAATTATAAAATTAAAGTAAATAATAAATAACAAAAATCAAAGATATTATTAAAATTAATTAAAAAAATAATAATAGATTGAATTCGAAAATTACTTGTTTTTAATATAATAAAAGAAGAAACAAAAATAAATTTGTAAAATATTAATGGTATTAGATAGTATTTAAAAGAAAGGAATAAGGAAATTTGAGTTCTTGTTTTAATTATATTTATTATTTAATAAAAAAATAATACCATTTAATTGTTATCTATTTAAATTGGGCCTAATTCATCATCTTCAGGAAACATATCATCTTCTTTATCTTCATCTTGATCATTTTCATTTTCTTCAGCACCTTCAACTACCTCTTCTTTTTCTTTTTCTACGTTATCTTCTGGATTATTATTTGTAGTTACAATCTCTTCTTCTTCTTGGATTTTTTCTTTATCATCAGCTACCTGAGTTTTTTCTTCTGTTGTGGTAATTTCTTTAGTAATTTTCTTTTCTAAGAATTTATCAAGATCTAATACTTCATCATTTATTAATTCATAAAATTCCATTGCTTGGCCTATTATTAATCCAGGATTTTCTATTATTCCAGCTTCATTATTAACTTGGCCTCCTTCGGGAACTAAATTAAATTCTCTTTTAATATTTTCAAAAATATTAAATAATTCTGTTTCAAAATCTTCGTTATCCATAAATTCAGGTTTCCATAAATCTGCTCTATTAATATAATCGAAAATTCTTTTATCTTCTCCTATATCAGTATCTCCTCTTTTTCCACTTAAATATCTCGAAACAAGTCTTCTAACAGCATTTGCTAAATCTTGTTTTTTTATAATTGAATTTTCATTTATTGAAGATTCAATTACTTTATTTATCTTTTTTTTCATATCTTCACTTAAATGCATTTTATATTGATCATTTAAATTATTTTTAAATTGATCCCAGCATAAAAATTCTATTAATTCATAAATTTTAATAAGAGTATTAATACTAAACATTTGAATATTATTATCATCAGTGGGAATCATATCTTCAGTTTTTTCAATAAAGAAAGATTTGAGGAAATCATCTATTTCAATATATTTAGGTAAATCTTTAATAACAGATAAGATAGCTTTATTTTTATTGAAATTCTCTTTTTGAATGTAATCAATTAATATTTGACATGAAGACAAAACATCGACATAAAAATTTTGTTTTTTTGATTTTTTCTCTTTTATGAAAGAATATAATAATTTTTCTTCTTCAGTTGTTAAAGCTCTTGAGGGATATTTAATATTGTAATTAGTTATAATTGAAGAACGACTACTTCTGAAAGTTTCATATAAATAAGATACAAATTGAATAGGATCGCTTGCTTCACTGGAAATAAATTGTTTAACTCCTGGTAAAATACTTCTAGCTAACTCATTTTCAATTGAATCAAAATCAAATTTTATACTCCTTTTAAATTCTTTGAAATCAATTTTTCCATTTTTAAATATATCTCTCATTGAATATTGGAATATCATATTTTTGACATTTTTCAAATGATCTAAATTAATTTTAACAACATCTTCTTCATTTGCTTCATAAACATGAATTTCTTGATTTAACTGTGAAAGATATGACCTGAGTAAAGAGTCAGGACCTATACATTTTATTACCATTTTAACAAATTCATTTTGCCAATCAATGAAATTTCTATAAGCAGAAGCTAAATACATTCCTCCATAAAGTTCACCATCATCAGGCAAGAAATTAATTAAAGTATTTTCCATAGTTATTTCCAATTCTGGCATAGTAGGTCTACACATATATTTTGTACATTTGGATTTAATTTTATTCCAAGAATTAATATAAGGATTTATAATATCTTTTTTAATATTATCAATTTCTTCGTTTTCATCAAAACATTCTAAAATTTTTTTTGTTTTTGCTTTATCTCTTTCTATTTTATTATTATATTTTTTATACAATAAATTCACTAATTTATTTATATTAACAACATTTTCAATTAAGCCAAAATCTTCATTATTTATTAAAACTTGATTTAATAGACAATAATGTGTAGTATAATCTTTCTTTTTTTCTAAGCATGTTTCCAATTCTTTTATATCAGGATATTTTGAAAGTAAGAATAATCGAAGATTTGGATATTCTGTTTTATCATATAAATCACTAAATGGTGAATAATTTTCAGATATTATTTCAACCAAAGATTGCGGATCACTTCCTTTTATTTTCTCATTATATTCATTATATTTTGCTTCTAAAGCATCATATTCTTCTTTATTATTGACTAATTGCTCAATATAATCTTTTATATTAGTTTCAAATTCTTGTCTTTTATCTATAGTTGACATATCTTCAATATTATTCATTAATTCAATTATTTTATCAAAAACTATATTAATAAAAGACTTTATATTATTTATTCCTTTCTCAGACAAAATTATTTGCATTATTTCCCAATTTTTTTCTACCATTCTTATACAAGTAAATTCTCCATGAGTATATAAATTCATCTCCTCATCAGATAAATATCCGAGTAAATTACTAAAGAAAAGATGAGAATATAATATAAAATTAAATAATCTAAAAGATAATTCATCTAATGTTCTGACTTTATCACGTCTATCAATAAAATATATCGGCTCTTCTTTTGTAATTCCCTTAGGTTGTTGTTCTAGATATTTATCTACATATCTTTTTTTAAATTCATCTAAAAATATACAAGGTATATTACCAGCTGCAATTTCTGTTTGAGACCAATAGGTGACATTTTTGTCTTCTTCTGTTAGAATCACTCTCCAATGATCTGTTTGGCCTGCTTCTTTACCTAATAATTTATGATGATCACCACTTATTTGTAATTTGCAATTTTTATTATTACAGGGATAAGTACCACTAGGACAAGTACAATCTATTAGAGTATAATATTGTCCGCATGTACAAACATAAAATCCAGTAGCTTCTGTAGTAGGTGTTCTTAATAATTCATTTAATGCATAGTATGAATTGATAAAAATATTATTATAGGGTAAATTCCCAGGAACATAATTATTTTCTAAATTTTCTTTACAACGTTCTGATAATAAAATATTATAAAAATTATTATTTTTAAATTGTGACGATTGGAGAATAAATCTAAAAGAATTTAAAATTATTTCAAATTGTTCTTGAGTTAAATTATTTTCTCCTCTTTGTTTTGAGATTATTTCATTTACTAATTCATTTACATTAAATAATTTATTCATTAAAGTTAAACAAACTTGAGAAAGACCTAAATTGTTTGAAATTTTTTCAAATTCATTTTTAAAGTTTTCTATTATTTTCAAATATTCTTCTTTTTCACTTGAATAGTAATAAGAAATCAAATGATTAGCTAGTAAACAATATAATATGTCCAAGCCTTTATTATTCATGAAATCTTGGTTAACTAATGAATCTAACCCTTTAAATTTATTATTTTTAAGATCGATAAATGGAGGCATATATTTGGAATATCCTTCTTCAAAATTATTTAAAGAAAAGAAATTATCATTTAAAAAGTAATTAGCTTTATTATTTTTTGATTGAAATTCTAAAATATCTTTATATTCTTTTCTAAATGGGAATTCTTCATCTTTCATGATTGAATCGTTAAATTTAGAGTAATTCTCAAAATACTGTAAACAATTTTTGAAAAAGAAAATTTTCACAATTTTTCTTGAATTATTTTCATTACTTGAAATAGTATTAATTATTTCCTGGAATGATAAATTAATTTTATTATAAATATATATCTCAGCAAGATATTTGATATATAATTTAACATATGCAATAGAAAATATTTTTCCTAAATTATTCAAATTTATTGCTTCTAAATTTTTATTTTCCATTACATTATCAATATGAATTAATGCTTTATTTAAATATGATAAATTTACTCCTAAAATTAATTCTTCACATTCTTTTTCGGATTTTATTTTTGGATTTTGAGGATCAGGTCTATTATCTTTATATTTATTTATAATTTGATTAAAGTAATTATTTACTAATAATTCGAAATAATATAATAAAACATGAGTAAATGTTTCTGATTTAATATTTTCATAAAAACTAAATATCCTGTCGCTCTTTTTCTTACTTATAAAACTTAAAAAATATTTTTCGCAATCCTCTGCTGTATAGAATGAATAACTATTTGGAGCAGTAGGGAATTGCCTTTTATTTATTAATACTGGAATAGGCAATTTAATTGTGCCATCAATAAAATATAATGATCTTTCAATTAATTTATCAGTTTCAAATGCAAGTGTTAATAATTCAAATTTATAATCTTTATCATCTATTTTTTTATATTGCTGTCTTAATAAATTACTCATATAATCAGCTAATTTATCAGAATCTTGCCCATATTTATCTGCAATTATTTTTTTTAATTCTAATATATTTTCTTTTAATTTATTAAATTCTTTTTTCTGTAAATAATCATTATCTAATTCAACAATTTTCATAACATTTTTTATTATATCCTTTACATCAGGTTCATTTTTAAATATATAATATAAAGATAGTAAATTTCTTAGGGAATATAATTCATTGCTAAATAATAAAAATTTTTGATTAATTCTATCAAATGTTGCCTCAACAAATTTCAAAGAATCAAAGAAAGGATAATATTTATATATTTCAAAAGAATAAATGGCTTCTTTATTTATATATATGGATTTTAATAATGATTCTATTGTAATGTAAAAAATTTCATTTACTCTTTTTTTATAAGCAGGATTTCTATCTGATATTTCAGTCTTAATTATTTTTGATTTTATAATTTGTTGAATTGTTTCTAATGTATTTGGTATATTTGAACTAAATAAACAAAAAACTTCAGATAAATATATTATTTCATTTTTATAACATTCTAAAAATAAAAATACTTCAACAAAATTTTGTAGGTTAAATTCTTCTTTTGTTTCGTAGAAAGTTTCTTTGAAATTAATTTCATTTTCTGGATAATTATCATCATTTATGATATTAAATTTCATTTGTAATAAAAATTCAATAAAATTTATAGGATTTATCAAATTGTCAGAGTTATTTGAAAATTTTTCTGAAATTTCCACACAATAAATTTTCAAATAATCATAAAATGTTTCTTTTTTAATATTTTCATGGTTAGAAGAATATATTTCTCTTAAATTTTCATTTTTAGAAAATTCTTCCATAGTTCCTTCTAATATCTTATTATATTCATTTAAATATTTTTCTAAATATTTTTTCTCATTTTCAATTAGTTTTCTTGGCCTTAAAATATTTTCATTTTTGATATATTTTTCATTTATTTTCTGCTTTGAAATAAAATCAATCTTTATTGCATTAAACCAATTATTTGAACAAGGAATTGATAGTTCTGTTATTACATTTATTTTATTTGCTCTTAATTGAGGTTCGGGCATTTTAACTGCATAGATATCCATTTTTTCAAAAACATCTTTTATTTGTTTCAGAATTAATTCATTTTGAATGATTTCATCATTATTTTCTTTGACTAAAAGACTTGAGAAAAACCCTCTCCTTTCAATATAGGTAACCACAGAAAGCAATTTAATGGAAAGTTCTGATATCAAATATGTTGCTAATACTTGGAAAAAATCAATATCTGTATTTTGGAAAACTTTAGAAGTATAAACTTTTGGAATCATATTTTTTTGATTCATATTTTTCTTAGTATATTCAATTAAGTAGCCTCTTAATAATTGAACTATTTTATTATCTTTATTAAATATAAGTTTTGTAAGAATTATATCAGTATATTCTTTTAATTTAATTTTGCTAAATTTATTCAGTAAATTAAAATCAAAATAAGAAAATATCTTATTTAAATTTTTATCTAAAAATTTTTCAAAATCAATTATTGAATTTAATAATTCAGTTGAATCTTTAATATCTAATATATTTACAAAATCAGTTCTTTCACTTTTAAGATTATCAATAAAATATTGTTCATAAGTATCATCTAAATTAGAAATTATTTCCTCCAATGAAAAAGTTTGCTTCTTTTTTTTATTTTTATCTTTTCCTTTTTTTTTATCATTTTGATTAATAGTTTTTCTAGTTAAATGAACCAAAAAGATTACCTTTTTCTTTTTTGTATTAATTGTTTCTTCTATTTCGTCTTGATTTTCATTCTTATTCTCCTGTTCTTCTTTTTGTAGCTTAAATTTTGTTTCATAATTATTTATTAAGTAAGAAATATGATTCATTTTATTTAAATCTTTTTCAGCAAATCTAAATATCAAATAATCAATATTTTCTTCATTAGATATAATATCGATTACTTTATTTTCCGAATCTATAGTATCAACAGTTATTTCTTCTTTTCTTATATTACTTTCTTCTGGAAATACCAATTCGAGAATACTTGAAAAAGTATAAATAACACTTTTATTCTTTTTTGATTTTTCTAAAAATTTGTTAAAATTATTTATATCTCTTTCTTTATAAAATTTAATAATTTTTTTGGCAATATTTGCGTTTTTTCCTTTATCAAATCCAGAATATTTTACTGAAGCAATTATATCTTGACAAAATGTTGGTGCTAATTTTTTTAATAATTCAGTTTCAATAAATTCATCATCTTTTGCTTTATCTGGATTATTATTACATATTTTATAAATTAAACCTTCAATTTCATCATCGGAACAATTTATTAATAATTCAGGCAAATTATAAACTAAACTATCTTCTTTATTATTAAAAGTTTTTATTTTTACAAGACATTCTGAAATTTTTTTAGCCAATTTTATCTGGTTTTCATTGAGGGAATCTTTAAAACTTACTATTTGTTTTTCAAATCTGTTTAGAAGAGGGGGATCAACTTTCATTTTATTTAATTGGTTTTGTGTAATTAGAAGAATTACTCTGAAATTTCTGTGGACTTCTGAAGAAGATTTTGAACTAGCAAAAGCAATTTTAGAAAAATATTTATCTCCCATTTTAGTGTAATTTTGATTGAATAATTCATAAAGAGATGGATATATTACTTCTAAGTTTTTTAAAATTAAAACATTATCTTTGCTCATCAAATATTGAATTTTATTTAAAAGATCTTCACTGTATCCTCCACCTTTTTCAGCAGCTTTTTTATCAGAAGAAAATTGACTACCAGTTAAAAATACATATTCTTTACCTTGAGATTCTAATACATTTTCCAAATATTTTATGATTGTAGAATTTGCCACAAGCATTAAAAATCTGCTATTATAATCATTTAAATTATCCATAATAGCTTCCAAAATATTATAAGAATAAGATTCATCTTCATTATAATTTGTATAAAGCATTTGAAATTTAGATTTAATTATTTCTAAAGAATCAGGTAATCCTCCAAAATTTCTAATTAATGACATTAATCCTACCTTTGTTACAATTTTATCTTTATTCAGTCCAGTTATTTCGTCTTTTCTTTTTTTTAATTCTCTCATTGCACATTTTATTAAATGATAAAAATCTCTATTTCCATGGAAATTTTCTTTTAGTTTATCATTGGATACTATTTGTTTATATTCATAATAAGATAGGGCCAATGCTTCTATTAAAGATTTATAATTATTAGCCAAAGTATTATCCATTGCCTTTGCAATAGTATCAGCAGTGTGAATTAAATCTTCTTTATCTGGATCTGGTTTTGATAAAGTTAAACATCTATTCATTTTAGATGCATCAATTTTCCAATTTGATATACCTACAAAGGCAATTTTAAATTCATTTTCGTCATATTCTAACTGTGAATGAATTGCTTTAAGTGGATTATTTGGACTCCTTTCAGCTAAGCCCATTTCATCAAAGAAAATCATTGCTATGAATTTTTCTCTCTTTTTCTTTTTTTTCTCCTCATCTTGTTCTTTTTCAGCTTCCTTTAATATTCTATTTAATTGATTTTTTGCATAAGTTCGAGCTTTATTAAATGTTTCTATTATCCCTTGTGAAGTACTTGTTTCACTTCCTTGGTAATTATACATGAATAATTGAGGATATTCTTTGAATAAATCACTTTTTGAATATATACCTTTCATAGTGTTATTTACTGTTTGAATTGTTAATGATTTTCCTTCTCCTGGTTTACCTACTATTATTAGAGGGATTCTGTTTACTATGCAAACAAAAGAAGTAAATAAATTTTCTATTAATGATCTATTTAAAGCAATTCCTTTATCAACATCAATAATAAATTGTTCTGCTATATATAAAACTTCTCTATTAGGAATTTCTAAAAATTGTTTTCCATCGAAATAATTAAATAATATTTCTGATAATTCTTCTCTTATCTTTTTTTCTGATATTCTAAGATAATAGCATAAATATATTGTAATATTTAATGAAGCTAATAGTAAGTCATAAATCTTTGCATAGCTATTTTTATATTTTGATTTTTTTTGTAAATAATCAATAAAGAATTTGAAAAAGATATTAAATCTCCTAATTTCTCTCAGACTTACTGAAGAAGCATCATAATTTTTTCTTATAAAATTATGGCAGTCGCAAATACTATCTAAGGTTTTAAGAATTAATGAGTGGCATTCTTTATCTTCAGGGTTAGGATAAAATCTTGTGATATTTTGTTCGATCATGCTTTTTATATATTCTCTTTCTTCTTTTTCACTTAAGGAACTAAAATTAAAAATATAATTCATCAAAGTATGAGGTAATGGATTTACTGTATAAACTAATAAAGTAGATTTAGTTTTTGTGTCACCTTGGAATGTTAAACCGCTTTGCTTCATTTTTGTGGTCATAGTTCTATAAGGATTTACAGCTCCTAAAAATATAAGATTATCAGGTAATGGTTTTCCTAACATTGTTCTTTTACACATAATTTCAGTTATTAATCCCATTGAATTACAAGTATTTAATTCATCAAAAAATACCCAAACTTTTTCTTTCTTTAATATTTCCTTATATTGTTCTAGTATTTGTTCCCTATTATATTTTGCAACATCTTCTCCCTTATCAAATATCTCCATTAATCTATTTAATTCATCATTATACTCTTTTTCTAGATTATTCAAAACAACATTGTTCATAAAATCAATTATATCCTCTTCATTTGTTCCTGCATGAATATTTAAAGTTTTCATTTTTTCGGAGCCTCGATTTTTAAATATTGATAACATCTTCAAAAGACTTGTTTTTCCACAACCTGTTTCTCCCATTAAAATAACGGGAATTGAAGCATTAATTTTCATTAATATAATAACAGATTTTATAAAGTTATCTCTTGTATAAACATAATTTCCATTTAGCCTTGCTAGTTTGGCCATATATAATTTTCTATCTTCATTTACATCATTTGGATTATATACATTTATATCCAACTCTTCAACTTTATTTTCTTCAAGTAATCTTGAATTTATTTCTTTTATTTCCTCCTTACTAAAAATCATCATATCCAATCCTATTATTTTTTTTAATTCGTTTAAATAAAAATAATGATTTGCATTTGAGTAATCAGGTAATTCGAATTTTTGCCCACCATATATTGATTGTATATTAATTAGTTGAAAAAATTGATCATACTCCTCTGTTCCTTTTTTTTGTTTTGTAATTGCAGTGAATGTCGCTTCATCACCATTAAATAAAAATAATGTAGCTGGTATACTATCAAAAGTAACGTTTTCCTTTGTATTTTCTAAAGATTCTAAAGCTTGTTGATTCAATTTATCTTCATCGAAATCGACAGAATTAACTTGGCTTGTTGATTGAGATTTTATTAAATTATCGTAAGGACCTTTGGTAAAAAAGACAGATGAATTTAAGATACTTTTAATTATCTGGTTCCTACTTTTGCTTAAAATATCCCTGGTATTTCTATCGTATTTATCAACTGAATCAGGGTCTAAAACAAATCTTTCCTTAAACCTTGTGAATTCTTTAGCTAATAATTTAATAAAATTATTTTTCTGATAATAATTGTATTCATTTTCTTTACTTTTTAAATATTCATCAATAATTAATTCACATGCTTTAATTGACATTGAGTTTTCTTCATCTAAATTTATATTTTTTTCACCAATTGTTCCATCTTTATATTTTTGTAATGTATTGGCAACAATAAAGACATCCTTTTTCCCAATTATTTTTGTATCATTACTAACTTTGAGAGGTAAAAGCCTTTTTATTTCATTTTTTTTGAATAAAGATAAAATTGGAAATTTATCCATATAATTATAAAATCCATTTGGTAATTCTATTTTCAATTTTAATTCATCTCCAAAATAAAATATTTGTTCATTTATATCTAATTTTTTTAGAATTAAAATTTTTAATAATATTTCTTTGACTAATTCAATTAAATCAGTTTCACTTAAATCAAAATGAATTACATAATTTGAAGTTTCTTTTTGTGGTATATTAAATTCAATTAATCTTTGAATAATCTTTTTTCTAGTAAAGTCACCTCCGATCGGGAAATAAATATAATTTTTAAATTCTGAATCTATTTTATCTTTTATTTCTTTACTTTTTCCATATCCTGCTCTTTCTGATATAAACACCTCAATATTATCATTAACATGTTGAAATTCTTTATTATCTTCTTGTAATTCGATTATTTTATTTCCAGAAATTATTTTAGATAATGGTTCTTTTATTTCTGAATCCTTTAAATATATCACAACTAAACAAGATATCATATTCTTTCCATATTTTTGAGAAAATTGACGAATTTTTCCAAAAGTATATAAACGATTTCCCGAGTCTAATTTTTCTATTCCCATTAGACAAAATAAAACTTCATATTCACATCTAAAACTTAAATGCAAGAAAGCAACTATTTCTTCTAGAGATGTATACTCGTTACAAATTAATACTGTATTTGATAAAGGAAAATTACCAGTAAATTGCTTATACAAAGCGATTAAATTTTTTTCTGGATCTTTAAACACTGGAAATCTATATAGACCTTGCTTTTTTTTGATAATTTTATTTTTTTCAAAAATTTGCTCTAAAGTTGTATTATTCAAAGTTAAACATTCTTCAAGATAAGAATTAATAACATTAAAAATATCAGAAAATTTAGAATCATCTGGAATATTATATTTTTCTTTATTTGGAAGTTCTATTATTTTTCCATTTGAAATTGCTTTTAATAAGAAATTAACTTCTTTTTCTTTTTTTATCTTTTCTATCATGGATAAAAATAATGGTCCATAAAAGAATCTTAGTAGTGGCTTATTTCTATATGATTGAGTTATTTCTCCTTGAAATTTATCAAATAGTTCTTTATATTTCTTCATAATATTATCTGCTTTTTTATTATCTTCATCTTTACTTATTAATACATTTTTTTCAATTTTCAAGTTAATAGATATATTTGATGGATATCCACAGAATATTAATTTCTGAATATTTTCGCATAATTTTTTTATATTATCAACAATTTCTTTAAAAATTGCAATTTGAAGTTTATATTCCTCATCTTCTTTAATCATATTTTGAGAAAATAAAGATTTATTTTTAAGCTCCATTAACACTTTTAAATCAAAAGTCTTATTTTCTTCATATTTTCCAATAAATTTAAATTCATGCCCTTCTTTTAATATAGTTATTTCACAATCGAGCATTAATTTTTGAATTAATGATTTTGTAATCTCTGAATGATCAGAAAGAGAGTCATCATATAATTCTTTTATTTCTCCATATTTTTCTATATAATTATTAAATTTTATAATATAATATTTATCTAATTTGAAATTTTCTTTTAATTTATTAAAAAGTTCTCTATCATTTGAAGCTGGATTTTCAATAATTTCGTTTACATATTTTTTGCAACCAATAAAATCGTCAAAATCTTCTGGTTGCAAATTTCCTCCTTCACTTTGTCTATCTTGTAAACGCTCATTTAATGCTTTTATTTCTTTATCAGTTTTTCCAACACAAAATTTAATTTCATCTTCTTTTCCATGTATTTTTTTTATAAATATATTAAAATCTTCAGTATTTTCATCATTTATATTCACTTCGTATTCAGTTAATATTTTCATAGCTTTTTCAACATTTTCACTTTTAATTTCCTCATTGTTCAATTCTTCCAAAATATCCAATAACTTTTGTGAAAATTCTGTTTTTTGATAATTCTCATTATTGCTTAATTTTTGAAATGTTGCAAGAAGCCAACTTATTCCAGAAAGATATTCTTTAATTTCTTTTAAGTTCATGAAATTTATTAAATTATTTTGAACTGAATTTATTTGAACATTTTTTTCATTAAGGAAATCATCAAATTCTTTAGAAATGAATTCCATTTCTTTTCCTAATTCATCTTTTTTGGTTTTCAATAATTCTAATATAATATCTATATTTTCTATATTAAGAAAATTTACTTCTTTGAAATTAATTATTTTTTTTATTATTTCTTTGTAATTATCAATTGTTTCATCTAATAATTGTATTTCATCATAATTAATTTTATGTCTTTGAGACTCCTCATACATTTTATTAAATATGATACTATTTTTGAATCTTATTTTTTTTGATTTTTCAACTAAATTATTATAATTTTGAATGTTTGCTGTTTCTTGCTCTGTAATTATTTCAAGAATTTGTTTTTCTTTTAATTGATTAATTATATTTGTTATAACATTTATTAAATTTCCTTCTTTTCTTGGTTCAAATGATCTTAAATAATCTTCTATATTTTTTAATTCATTCAATTTATTTTTACAAATATTTATATTTTGTAAAATTTGATTAAATAATTCATTAGGTCTATTTCCTTCACTGAAAAAAATTTTTAATTTAGAAAGAAAAATTTGTTCATAATTTTCGATTAAATCAGAAATTTTTAAAAATGGTATTTTTAAATCTTTGATATCAAAATATATTTTACTATTCAGTTGGGATATACTACCAAAATATTCAGTCTCAAAATAATTATTATTATTAATATAGTCATTTTTAACAAATAGTTCATATAATTCAAAATTTGGTGTTATTTCTGGACTGTAAATATCATCCTCTGTAATAGCTAAATTTTTTATATTATTAAAAAGATTTTTTAAGAATTCAACATTATTTGAACAAGATTTTATTATAAAATATATTCCTTCAGCATTTATATTTTTTATATTGTTAATAAAAAATTTAGAAAAATCATCAATTACTTTTTTAGTTATTCTACTATCATTTTTTGATAATATATAAATATAAATTTCTTTAACTAGATTATTATCTAAGTAATTTAATCTTTCTAATACATTAGTAAATGTATTCACTGGAATAGAATTTTTAATCATACCTGAAATAATAGCAAACATATTTTCAAATAATAATTGATTATCAAAATTTTTCCCTATATCATATAATTTTGGAATTTTATCCAATAAAACATTAATAAAATCAGCATCTATTTGTTCTTTTGGGAATAATTCAAATAATAAATTCAAATCATCTAAACTTAATAATTGATTAATAAAATATAAGTAAAATTCTTTAGCAGTTTTTTTGAACTTTGAATATAATTTAAGTTGAACAAATTTAGAAAATCCTTCTTTTTTTTCGTTATGAATTAAAAAATAGGCAAAAACTTTGGGATTTCTTTTTGAATGTTCTTCAAATCTGTCATTCATATAATAAATATCTTTTTCAACAAAATTTATTATTTGACTATTTGAAAGTTTTTGAGTTATAGATAAAGAAACTCCTACATCATGTATAGAATTATCTATGGAATTTATAACATTTCTTTCTACATAATTTTTATTATATAAAGGTAAAACATTTTCTTTTATTTTAATTAAATTTTGAAGATTAAATCTTCTTTCATTGATTTCTGTTATATTATTTATCAAATTTTCCAAATTTATAAGTTTTGTTTTTTTAGCTGTTACCTTATCTAAATATTGATTAATTAATTTAAAAATTTCATCAATATCATCCTTTTCTGAGCATTTAGGTAATTCAATTTCTATATCAGCTGAAGAAAACCAATTCCAAAACCATATTTTTGATTTAGAATTTTCCTTTTGAGTCAATATTTTATTAAATAAATCATAGTATTTTATTATAGAATTAAGAGCTTCTATAATACTTTTATAATTTTGAAGAATATTTGTTAAATCACTGTTGGAACTTGCATTTTCTATAATAAAGGGAATAACTTCATTTTTATCTAATAAATTTTTCTTAACTAAATCATCTATTTTAATAATTTTATCTCCGATTAATCTTGAAACTGCAACTCTAAATATTTCCTCATTTTTAATTAATTCAGATAATTTTTCTCTATTATATTTAAAATAAACATATCCGTAAATGCATAAAAGATTATTTTGAATATTTCTTTTTATTTCATTATTTTTATCTTCGTTAATTTTTTCTTTTATAATTACTTGATTCAAAGTACTAAACATAGAATTATTATCTAAATTTAAATTTATTTGGCTAGAAAAATGAATTTTGTTCAGGGATAAATCCTTTAAAAATAAAGGAATAGTTTTATTTTCCGAAAATATCTCTAGAAGATAAATTATTACTGAAATACTATTATAATTATTATTTGAAAGTTTAAATTTTTCAAGAGAAGGTTTTAAAAGTTTTATATCACCTTTGAATTTTAATAATAATTTTCTATTACATTCCAATATATATTCATTTGTCATATTCATTTGATCTGCTATAGAATTATTGTAATTGACATATAATTTAATATTTCCTATTAAATTATTTTTTACTCCTAAAGCTTCAGAATATAAAAAAGTATTATAATTATTATCCTTATAATTGTTATAACTATAGTAAATCCTAAGTTGAAAAGAAGATTTTTTTGGAATGTTTAATTTAAAAAAAAATATAAAATATTTATTGTAGTTTTGCACATTAATTTCTTCGACATTACATTCATATTCATAAATTTCGTGTAGTTTATCATTTTCTATTTTGAATAATCTTATTTCATAATTTTTTATCCTCGAATTAATAGTTGTGAAAAAATAAGCATAATTTGCATTTTTTTTTTCTTTCATTACATCTTTCATATTAGTAGAAGATATATTATTTGATAAAGGATCTTTTATATTTTGATTATTTTTATTTCCAGAAACATTATTATTATTTTATCCATTTTTTCCATTATTAATATTTTTTGATGTGACATTCTTCTTTTCATTATTGATAATTTTATTGTCATTTGGAATTTGTTCATCCAAATTATTATCTTTATTAGAGGTCATTATTTTTTCCTTTCCCTCTTTTAATGTTCCATTGCTTGATTTAGTATTTATTTTAGGCTTTTCTAATGCTTCTTTTTCATCTTCAGTTTTAGGCTTACCTAAAATTAAAATTAATATAATTCCATCTTCTGTTTTTAATTGACTAATTCCTATAAAAGAATAAAGAGGATCTGTAAGTATTTGCCTTCCTTTTTTATCTTTATCTTCTTCGTTGATTATTATTTTAGGAATTATTTCTTCAATTTTTTTTATATCTTCAAGAGCAATTAAACCAATATTTTTCGAAGAAAAATTTTCACTTAATTTAGATTTAAATTCTTCACCTATTTGATATTT
>Ga0256407_10007960_pt1 | contig 15724 bp, 7 predicted proteins | sample RumenRJG_04DNA_FD_193489 | JGI IMG/M metagenome (GOLD analysis project Ga0256407, IMG submission 193489) | Bovine rumen microbial communities from Lethbridge, Alberta, Canada - RJG_04 | ecosystem: Host-associated > Mammals > Digestive system > Stomach > Rumen | place: Canada: Alberta | collected...
GCTGATGATTTATTCCAAGCATTTTTATTAGCATATAAAGATCTATTAAGATCTGATACACCAAGATATTGAGATTTCTTTTTAGACGTATTTGCTGTAACAACAGCATTAGGTGCAGTATAATCAATAGAATGATCTTTAGGTTTAGATGTTGTCATCGAATAATCTGAACTAAGATCGGTTTGTCTAGCTATATCTGCTGCAATTAAAGGATCTATATTATATCTATTAGATGGGTTTGTAGCTCCACCATATAATCTATATAATCCAGAAGCGCCACCTGAATCATAATTAACAGATGCACTTGCTGATCCAGCTAAACTAGGAGATCCTTTTGTTATTTTTCCAAGCGAACCCTTACCATCTTTTGAAATTTCCCAGAATTGCTTTCCTTGTGCTATCGATTCACTTTCTAGCCACGGATGTAATGTTCTTGTAAGATTATATGGGTCGTTTATATATATATTTCCTGCATCATCCATACCAGTAATTACAACAAAATGGCCTTGTGTTGTAAAGTTACCAGGTGTCATGGAACATATAACAGGTATACCGTTTTTAATATCTTCCTTAACCCTATTCATATCTGGGTCAAATTGTTTTACTGTTAATCCTACTGTGTCACCGATAGCTTTAAAGAAATCCCAATCGGTTCCAACTTCAGCTCTATATCCATGTTCAGCTGACCATTTTGCCATAGATAATGGAGTAGCAGGATATCCATATGATGTCATAACCATAGACATAGAAGAAGGACCACATGCAGCATCATCTAATACACCATGCCATCCATATGGCTCATTTCTCCATTCAACATCGCGTTGCATATAATATGGGAATCCATTATATGTTGTATTATATCCGACTTTATATAAATTTTTATCAGAACCTTGCATTGCACTACGTTGTGAAGCACCACCAGTAAAGTTATATAACCCAGATCCAGAACCATGAGCAGAACCTGCTAAACTTGGGGTCCCAATTTTTGTAATTTCTTTAAGAGATCCTTTACCATTTTTACTAATTTCCCAGAATCGTTTTCCTTGAGCAAGGGATTCTTCAACCGTCCAAGGATGAGATGTTCTTGTAAGATTATATGGGTCATTAATATAAACATTTCCGTTTTTATCTATTCCGGTAATTACTACAAAATGCCCTCCCGTTGTAAAATTGCCTTGTCTCATAGAACAAATAACAGGAATCCCATTTTGAATATCTTGTTTAACCCTTTCAATATCTGGGGCAAATTCTTTAACATCAAGGCCTACTTCATCGCCAAGCGCTTTAAAGAAAGCCCATTTTGTACCATTTTCATCTCGATACCCATGATCACCAGACCAATTAGCCATAGATAATGGAGTGGCTGGATATCCATATGAATTCATAACCATAGACATAGAAGAAGGACCACATGCAGCATCATCTAATACACCATGCCACCCGTATGCTTTGTTTCTCCATTCATTGTCGCGTTGCATATAGTATGGAAAATCATTCATATAAGTACGATATTGTACTGTATGCTCAGTATCACCTTTACCTTGCGTAGCATAACGAATAGATGCACCGCCGTAAAAATCATATAATCCAGAGCTACCACCAGCAGCACCAGCCAAACTGGGATCTGTAACCGTTATTTGACCAAGCGAACCCTTTCCATTTTTTGAAATTTCCCAGAATTGCTTAGCTTGTCCTAATGATTGACTAGCTTCCCAAGAGTGTGATGTTCTTGTTGAGCTAGATGGATCGTTTACATATATATGTCCTGCACTATCCATACCTGTAAATACTACAAAGTGCCCTCCTGTTGTAAAGTTACCGGCCCTCATAGATCCTATAACAGGTATACCATTTTGAATATCTTGCTTAACTCTTCCTACATCTGGATCAAATTGATTTACAGTTAATCCAGCTGTATTGCCAATCGCTTTAAAGAAATCCCAATCTGTTCCAGATTTTGCTCTATATCCATGCTGTGCTGACCAATCTGCTGTTTCTACAGGGGTAACATTTTCACCATATGATTTCATCACCATTGCCATAGAAGTTGGGCCACATGCTGATGATGATAATGTTCCATGACTACCATAAGGATGACTTCCCCATTGTGGGTCACTTTGCATATAATATGGGAATCCGTTGACCATGCTTCCAGAGGTTGCTGCAACAGAACTAACACCAACTTGACCGGTTGTAGCTGAATTTGCAAAACCTTCTGTATTAGCAGAAGTATTGGTTGTTGTAACTGTATTAAATCCAAATAGACTTGATAATGCATCGCCTACTTTGCCCATTGTACCAAATGCTTTATTTAATACAGTACTAAATATATTGGATATTGTAGACCAAAAATCTGTTCCACCATTTGCAGAACTATTATCATTAGCAAATCCAGTAGCACCAGAGGCACCTTCTGTAAATCCGCTTGGAACAGTTAGGTTACCATTTTCATCAATATCATAATGAGCTTCTCCCCATTTAGATCTTAGTTCGTCTGAAGTATATCCGAATGGGTCGGCTTTATCATCTGGGAAACTATAGAATGTCCATGTAGAACCATATCTATTCTTAACTTTAGTAACATTTGGAACGTACGCTGATTTATTTTTCTTATCAATTTCCGGATTGGTTGATGATATATCAGAGAAGCAGTCGTGCTCATTAATATAACGAGGCATTGTACGCTTACCATTATTAAATATATCTATAGCAGCCTTTAATGCGGTATCTTCTATCTTTACATTTCCGGCTTTACCAGCATTATATCTATCTCTTCCAGACGCAAACCAGTTCTTTTTTGGTGGCCTTGTTAAATATTCTTCAAGAGCAGCAGCGTTTGCTTTGGATTCATCTTTAGCATCAAGTAAGTTAGCCATTAGAGAAGCTTCAGCATATCTTCCTCTAATTCCACTCTGCTCATGCTGTAAAATATTTGCTACACCTTTTAATTGGCTTTCGCTTAGATTATATGTTGGGAAACTAATATTAGCTCCGCCTGTACCTGTTGATTCAATTGTTGTTCCATCAGCAAATGTAGCATTTGCAACAGGATTATTTGAATATTTATTATAATATTTTTGCGAAAATTGTAATCTTTCTGCACTTTTTGATGCAGCACCATCAGGTTGCTCAAATTCTTTTAATACAACATCAGATGCAGATTGAAGATTATTAGAAGAGGTAAGTGTGCTATATACATTTCTATAGTCTGAAGTTGTTTTTAATTCATTTACAAGATATTCTAATTGTGATTTCTTATCTGATATAGAAACACCTTTAGATTTAATATAATTATATAATGCTTGCTTTCTTCCAGGAGATGTCCATTGCACTAATCCATATCCATTTTGTCCAAATTTTGTATTATTTTTAACTCTCCATGGCATATGTACAAATTCATATTCTGGAATAATACCAAACTTTGGATTTAAATTAGTTTCAGCGCTGCCTTTAACACCTTCTTTTAAACCTTTATCAACAGCTGCTGTATAAGTAACGTCATCATAATTTATACCATAATCTTTTGCATATGTATGGCCTTGATATGAAGGTGGATTAAGCATTAATGAAGCTTTCTCAACTTTATTGGATTTAAGACCAGATTCTGCATATAGATTTCCCATCAATCCAGCAGCTCCAGCATCTGTAAAACCAACAGATTTAAGAAAATTCCATGTAGCTGCATCTTCATCAACAACAGATGATGTAGCTGTACTACTAGTAGAACTACTAGCAGCTTTATTAGCATTGGCTTGAGCATATGTATCTTTTTTAAGATCTGCTATGCTCATACCAGAATCTCCACCTGTCATTATACCTAATTTAGATTTATTTAATATATTCTTACTATAGATAGCAGGTCTATCTAATTCTGGATCATTAATAATAACTCCACCATTTCTGGTTGTTCCAGATGCAACTACATAATGTGGATTTGGTCCAAATGGTGAATTAAATTTAGATCTATTACTAGCATCTTGACCAAGTAATACAGTAGGTCTTCCAGAATTTACTGCTCTTCTTATATCTGATTTACTATTAGTATATGATGAAGATATACCATTTCTAGCAAATATATCTCCGAAATATGATGATCTTGTTCCTACATTAGAAGCACCGGCTACATATCCACCAGCATTAGCAAAATCTACTGCTCCATCTAACGTAGCATTTTTTCCATATTCTCTTAATACAGTTGCTGCTACAGCAGGTCCACATCCATTCTCATCAACAGTAGAATGACCAAAGCGTCTAAATACACCTTTTTGAGATACATGTGATCCGCTAGCAGTAGCATCTGCGGTAGTACTATTAGTATTAGTTGTGCTAGTATCGGTTGTACTAGTATCAGTTGTGCTACTAGTATTTCCTGTAATTTTATCAAATAATCCTCCAGCCCAGCTAGCTATCTTTCCTCCAGCAGATGAGATTCCACTGGATATATTACCAAGCAGTCCTGAAGATATATTATCTAAAAATGATGATACATTACTAGCAGAAGTTTGAGCTTTATCTATAACTTTATCTAATTTGCTATAAACAAGACTAATTATTCTAGCAAAAGGTAATGCATTTCCAATGAAATAATTAGCTAATTTCATTGGTACATATATATTTGTATTTTTATATTTATCCGATATTTTGCTAAATCCATCTGTTTTTGGATGCTTTGTTACATCCATATAGTCTATCATATTTAAAATATCATTTACAGGATCAATAAATTTACTATTAGCACTTACATATCTAGATATAGCTCTATTAATAGCAATCTGTACTGGATCTATATCACTTTCTGATAGTTGTTGTTTACCACTAGCACCGCCAGTAAAGTTATACAACCCAGATCCATTACCAAATTGAGCACCAGTGGTACCACCAAATGTTCCATTTGGTGTTGTATGGGTCGTTTGAGTATTTCCATATATAATAGGCTGGTTATTATTTCCTCCAGTAAAGAAATTTTTCACCGTTGTTGCACCATTTTTAAGTGCATTACCTATTTTTTCTTGATTTGTATACCAACCATTATAATTTTTATTATACTCTCTTATACTCCAAGTTGTTCCATTGGCTGCGTTGAATTCATTAACAATTCTAGTAGCCTCTGCCCTATCTTTAAGAAGTTGTGAATCATTATTTATTATGCCTGCGGATGATAATGCTGATATAATAAAACCTAATATTGTTTCTGTTTTAATTATTCCACCGATTCCAGGAATAGCTTCATTTAATCCATTTGCTACAGCAGCAATTAATCTTTCACCAAAAGTAGGCTCTCTAACTATTCCAAGTATAGATGGAGCATCTTCAAAACCATTTTCTACAGCAGCTGCTATAAATATTGTATTTACTAATCCTAATTTAGATACTAATCCACCTAATTTAGTACCACCAGCTTTTGCTAGATTTTCACTAAAGTTTTCTACCATTGCTTGCACGCCTTCACCACCAACTTTTCCAGTGAACTTTGCAAGCATTCCAAATAATTTTGTAAGTATATTATTTAATGCTTTTCCAGCACCTTCTCCTATTATTTTAGTAACTTTACTTTTACCAATAAGAGGTAAAGGTACTTTTGATAATTGTCCTTTTGCTAGCCCGTTTATTAATACACCTTTTTTAAACCATTTTTCCCCAATAGATTTATCTTTAAAACTATTGGTAACAGTTTCTCCTGTAGTAGAGCTAACAATAGCATTTCCAGATGAGTCTTTAACTGTAGCTCCTATAGTTTGATTTGTTTCTTCTACTTTTGTTGAAGAAGTTCCTGTATTAGGATCTGTTGTAGTTATTGTTTTTCTTCCATTTTTATCAGTTTCTTCGTGAACAATATTTCCATTTTCGTCTGTATATGTTTTTTCATTCTCTTGAGATCCAAATACTAATCTTTTGGCTAAATTAACTATGCCATCAAATGTTGTAGGTATAGATTTTATTATAGATCCGGCTACTACTCCTAATCCATCTAATATAGATTTTGTAATAGCCTCTCCATGTTTTTCCCACCAATTGCTCATCATAGGTAAAATATGATTTACTATACCATTCTTAATATGTAGCATTAATCCAGGTTTCTCTTCTGTTCCGATAAATATTGCTTTTAGCTTTTCTCCAACTTCTGGATGTTTTTCTAAGAAATTACCTAGAAAACCAACTCCAACTAATCCAGCACCAATTTTAAGTATACCACCAACACCTAAGCCTCCAAGTAGTCCACCTATTCCTCCTAATATGCCACCACCAGCACCTAGCAGTGTTTCAAGTATACCCTTTTTCTTTTCTTTCTTTTCTTCTTTCTTTCCGAAAAATTTGGAGAAGAAACCGCCCATATTACCAAGAGACTTATATGCTTTCTCTTTTATATCAGATGCTCTCTTCTTTGCTCTCATAACAATAGTATTCATGGGGTTTTTAGATAATTCATATCCACCCCTACTATTACGCTCATATTCTAAAACATTTCCATCATCATCTGTAACAATTTTTGTTTTAGGGTTTCCATCTTCATCTAGTTGACTATCCCCACCATAAAAATTATATAATCCTGATCCAGATCCATCTTCATTATAAAATATAGAATTTTTATATAAATTATTTAATCCATTTTTAAAATTTCTACCAGTTCTCTTAAGTCTATTCCAAAGTCCACCATATTTATATCGTATATCATTACGTATAGCTTCCTCTTGAAATTGCTCTTGAACAAGGGCATCATTATGTCTAGCCCTCTCTTCTGGACTCATAAATTTCATTTTTTGTTTCTTAGCAATATCATGAGCATACATGTCTGCTAAGGTTTGTTCTACATGCTCTTCTATTCGTTCTTCCTCTGTTTTGCCACTAGCACCAGTTATATGCTGAACGATAGTATCTAATGCAGTTTTGATATGTTGCACTGGATCAAGCAAATCTGCTACAGTATTATCTTCTGTTCCAGTTGCATCTGTTGTAGCTTTATCATTTTTATCATCACCAAATGATGATAAATCTTTTGAAACTCTACCAATTATCTTATTAGTATTATTTAATTGGTCTTCATTATACCCTAATCTAGCACCAAACGAAAATGCTTTCTTCTTAATTTCTTCAGGATCGCCAGAATTTATTTCTATTATTTTTTTCTCTGCTTCTTCGAGTTTAGCAAGATAATCGTTCTTTTTATCTTGATCTAATATTCCTTTTTGGGCTAATTCCTCTAAATATGATTTTGCGCCTTCAAAATCATGATCATTAAGCATTTTACGTAATTTGCCAATATTTATACCTTTACCGTGCATATCACCGGTAAATCTATTTAATATTTCTTTCTTAAGATTATGTGCAGCAAATTTATTACCATTAACCACGGCATTATATGCTTTAAGAGATTCTAATCCCTCTTCTATTTCTCCTCTGGTCATAGAGGCCATACTCGTGTCATATGTTCTATTTTGAGCAATACGCTTACCAAATGGGGTTAGCGCACCTATTCCAGTTGAGTTTTTTATATAATAATGATTTAACTTATTATCACGCCTCCACATTAAATCTCTTTCAGCCACATTTTTACTAGATAATCCATGTGCTATATTAAATCTCTCCAATCCAGCGCTTGCTAAATTCATTAGAGCGCCAGGAGCTTTTCCTATTGTTTTAATTATATTGAGTGGGATTTTAAATATTGATCCAAAAATTTTCTTTGTACCTTTTACAAATCCTTGTATTACAGGATATATTGGTCCAAAGATGTGTTCTTTTATAACGCCAGTAAACCAATCTCTTATACCTTTTAATCCACCTAAAATTGTATCTCCAAGATTACCAACTAATCTTTTTACAGGATTCAGTAGATTATCAAATATATAATCTTCTACGCCATGAAATACTTTAGATATATTATCCCTAATTGGAAATAATACTTCTTCTTTTATTATACCAATTAATCCGCCTTGTCTGACACCATCAGAATCTTTATAACCAAATATTTCATTTTTAAATCTTTCTGTATCTGATACAAATCCAATACCAGCTCCTAATATCATATTCGGAAGTAATCCAAATGGCCCTGTAAAGGCTAAGGCTGCTGCACCTACAGCTAATTTTGGAGCCATTTTCTTTATTTTTTTATCCATGTCTTTGCCGAGTAATCCGGCATCGCCAAATAAATAATTATGTACTTTCTCATTATCAGACACATATTTTAACGCAGATCCTGCAATTAATCCGCCAACAACGCCACCTGGTACTACACCAATCATACCAGCTAATGCACCACCTGCGGCGAACTTAGCGTATGATGGAGCAATATCTTTTAATAATTTAGATAATCCAGGGCCAAATACTCCACCCTTATAATTACCTTCTTCGTCTTTTTCACCAAATAATTTATTTTGTAATTTTTCAGATCTAGATACTATAGACGCAGCAGCTCCAGCAGCAGCACCAAGTAATGGCATTCCTACAAGTCCACCAATCAGTAATCCCATAGTTGCATGGCCAGCAGTTTTACCTAAATTGGCACCATCCATTTTAATTCCATATTTATCTAAATCAAATATTTTTTTATTTTTTTGCTTATAATCATCGCCATAAAGGTCTTTCATCAAATCATCTGTTTGTTCTTTAAATAAATTTAAAAGTCTATCAACCATATCACTGGTTTTTTGTTTGCTTCTGAATCTTGTAACCTTATCACGTATATTTTCAGATATTTTTCTTCTTTTATTATGTAATTCTTCTCTTCTTTCTTCTAAATCTTCACCATATCGTGCTTTTAATCGTTCTTTTAATCCTACAGTTCCACCTTCAGCATATGAACCTAAAAATGGTACATTTCTATTAGATTTCCATCTATTAGATAGAGATGCTTCTCTAGCAATTTGAGCATATTTATTTGTAGGTCCATGATAATCTCTATTATATTCTGATGGGATAACCATTTCACCCTTAGATACAGCTATAACACCATCACGTTTAATATGTCTTGCACCGGTAGCTGCTCCACCTAAGAAGTAATTCTTTGCACTTCTAAACGTAGATGTAAATCCTTCTACAAATGCAGAATTTTTAAAATCATCAAACTTCTCTTTTACATAATCTAAAACGCCAGTAAATTTTGCTTTAATATCTTTAAAGAAATTATCTGCTTTTTTCTTAATAGAATTAAATAATCCTTTTCTATATTCTTCTCCACCTTGACGTTCATCATTATCACCACGTTCACCATATAAGAAGGTATATATTTTATTTAATCCTTTATCTAATATCGAGTTTATTAGTCCTTCCGCTTTTCCTGGCCCAAATGTATCTTTAAAATTTTCTTCTGCAAAATGTTGTATTCTTCCACCTAATGTATTTAATTTTGGATCTTCTATATCGGCAGCGGTTATTTCTCCACCAATAGAATTTATTGCCTCAATATGTCTATTTTTTCTAATTCCATGTTCAATTTCAAGCTGATTTAATTGTGATTGTAGTCTATCTATTGCTACCAAATCAGTTTGTTTTCCAAGCTCTATAGTTATTCTATTACGCCGTTTAACGTAATCTTTTTTATAATTAGTCCATTCTTGTTTTAATTCTTCAAGCTTCTTTTTTCTAATTTTTTCAGCTTTTGCTGCTTGAAGTTCCAAATTTTTCTTACGAACAAGATCTTCATCACCTGCTAATATAAGAGATTCTGTATTTATTGGAATTACACTATTAGCATTTGGAGACCATGTTGAGGTTTGTGGTTGACGTCCTCTCTTAGATCTTTTTCCTCCAAATCCAGCTGTTGGCTTATTAGAAATAAACGATAATGATGAAACTATATTAGCAAATTGATTATAGAAATTTTGTAGATAAAAGAATATATTATGCCCTTTATCATCTATAGCATTAGTAAGCACATTTATTTTAGAGGGTTTTTTGCTATTTCCAAATGCTGATTCAAGCATTGCATTATATGTGCCCTTTTCTTCAGCATCTTGGAAATAATTTCCTAATTCATCTCTACCTCTAAGATAATTAGTTTCCATATCAAGACGTTCACCGTCTCTCATAAATTTATTGTACGTATTCCTAAGAATTCTAAACGTTCTAGCCGAAATCTGGCTTGGTAGTGTTGGATTATCTACCAATATACCTGTCTTTCTTAATACAATTTGTAAATCATTCCATTCTTTTGGGCTTCTTGGTTCATGTTTTAAATGGAATAATATATATCTATGATAATTTGCACTTTCTTGCTTAAAATTTTTATATTGTTTTGAATTTTTACTAACTTTCCCTTCCCAGTCTGCATCAAATGCTTCGTCTGCTCTTTCATTAAATTTTTCTTGAGAATCGTATGCTATTTTATTTATATTTTTTACATGAGAATCACGCATTTTTCTTACTGTAGTAAATCTACCACGTTCATAATCGTATATCTGTGTTTCATTACCGGTAAGAGCAGATAGTATTTCTCCTAATAATCTAGGAATAACTTCTGTTAATGCTTTAGAATCTTTTCCATCCCATTGTTTTGGACCTTTATTATATTTGGATGTATCTATAGAATGCTTGGTATTTGGAGATACCCCTAATATATCTCTAATAGCAGTTACTATTGGATTCTTAGATTTCATCATGGATGTTTGAACATGTCCAAACAAACCACCAACCAAGCTATTTATATTTTTTAAATTTTCACCATATCTTCTATTTATCATTCCAGATAATGCCATAGAAGCAATCATTGCAACTGGAGATGATAATAGAGATTTAATAGCAGCTGTACCACCAAATGATTGTATCATTGATGTAAGCATTGTTACCATTCCAAGTTGGGATTCTATATTTTTCTTTATAGATTTACCCCACCCAGAAAGATTAACCACGCCATTATAATTTACAGAATCTGCAAATGTGCTAGCTTTTCTAGCTTTCTTTTCTTTTTCTTTTATATCTACATTTTTATCTAATATATCATATATCTTCTTTATATACTCATTCATTTCAGTAAGCTGTTCTGTTGTCTTAGCATAGAACTTACTGGAGTTATCAACATGAGTACTTAATGCTGGAATTATTGCCTTTCCTAATGATGCTATACTTGCATTAACAGCACTAATAGAAGTATTTACTCTTCCAAATAATACCTCGTTATTAGCTATTACCTTCTTTGTATTAGCTCTAGATGACTTAACGATATAATCGGCTGATAAGATATTTGATTTAGATATTCCATCTGTAATCTTTCCACCGATTACATCCATATCAGATGATGTAAGAGAATCTGGCTTTTCTTCATCAAGATTACCAAACCCAGATGAATCATCTTCAAAATCCCAATCATCTGTATCGAAATCCATGTTAAAATCATCACCCATCATGGATCTCATTAATTCATCTTCAGCGCCTTTGGATCGTTCTACGTTATAGAATTTACCTGTTTTGATATCATCAAAGAAATTATGTACTGTATCTTTTGCAAGTTGAGCGTATTCATTATCTGCGAGGGCCTCTTTTTTCTGGCCAACGTTTCTTTTGAAATCTTTTACAAAAGAGTACATGTCCTTGATAGTATCAGAGTTAGTATTGATAAAATCTGTAACTATTGGATTAGTCTCTTTAGCCACATCTGTCATAATGTAGCCAGTTGATTTAACCACATTTTTTATATAACTTTTAATGTCAAATTTGGCCATGGAAAATCCCTCCATAACATATATCAGTATTACATGAATGTTCCAAAATAGAGGGTTTTACAAAAAATAAATAATACATATTTTCAATTATATATAATATATATGAATAAGAGATAATTACATTTCTTATACATTATTTTGAGGAGGTTAATATGATCTTTGATACACATGTACATTATCCTTTTGATAACATACCTGAGGAATATAGAAAGAAATTTGAAGAATATCTTATTGCATGTGCATTATATACGTTTTTTGGTATAGAAATAAAAGAAGAAAAAGATGAGGAGCAGGATTAATCCTGCTCCTCGTTTATTTTTTACTTTAACCAAATAGGACAAGGAGATTCTGCTTTAACAGAATCATGTGCTGGAATAACTACATTAATCTTTGATGAATTCTTTGATGGAATAGTCTTTTTCTTTTCATCAACATGACGAAGAATCAATGATGTATTAGTACTCTTTCTACCACCAAGAGGCATCTTCCGTCCTGTCTGAAGATATGTATTAACAAACTCTTTTGAAATATTAATCATTGTTGTAGCATCATTCTTTGTAATCTCATATTTCTCAGCTAACTGATCTGCTTCTTTTGCAGGAATTTTTGTGGTTGAAGCAATCACAGATGAGAACATTTTTCTACAATCTGCATATGGGCAATAATCTCCAACCTTACCAGATTTATCATAAATCCCTACAATATAATTTGGATCATTTAGCATAGCTTTCATTACAATAATTTCGTCTTTCTTTGATGCCGACTTTTGTACTAATCCATCCTTAATCTGACTTGTTAAAATCCTTACATTCTCCATTCTTATTTCCTCCTAAATATATTTCTTATTTTAATATATATTAAAAAGCAATCATAAATCGAGCATACTCTCTATGATTACTAGCATACCAATAAACTGCTCCAAGAAAACTTATAATAATTATTCCACCAATAATATATGCATATTTATTTCCCATTATTATTCTCCTCTTCTTTTAAATAATCATCATCTAAAAATGTAACTCCATTAATTTGTTTTGGCTTCTTGGATTTCTTTATGATCCATTCATTTATTTTCTTTGGATCATACTTAACTAACAATTCATAAAAATTAGATTTCTCCATATTATACCTCTATATTCTGATATTCATCATATGCAGTTATAATTGGATTTTCTCTTTCCATAAATTCTATGTTACCCCACACTGTAGCTCTATGCCGTTTAATATAATTTGATATATTAATATCATTTGCCTTTGGATTTGATCTAATAAAATTTTTATCTTCTTTTAATATCCATAATCTTCCAAAGAATAGCTCTAATGGGGTTTCTAACCAATATAAGTCTATTGGAAGTCTATTAGATGCTTCTATATATGCATCCACTAATGTATCTCTAAACGATTCATTGGATATAAATATTTCATAACTATTTTTTGTCATCGTTAAAGGATCTGTTGTTGAATATTGAATATACGCTTCATTTTCTGGTTTTAATAATACATCATAATCCCATAATGAAGCAATCTCATTTCTATTAAATACTGTAATTTTTCCTTTTATCATCTCATTAAGATTACAGATAAATGGATATTTTAGTATATATTTACACATGAACCTACCTCTATTATCTAATAAATTATATATAGAAGCAGGAATACGATCTATTTTCTTTTTTCTGTTCATATCTATCATTTTAATATCATTTGTCTTTGCTTCAATTAAAGCATTTGCGTCTGTTGTTATATAATCACCATCTTCTTTTGGTTTATCCTTCTTAAATAATCCAAACATCTTCTATTCCCTCCTATATTCGAATGTTCAGGATGTTGTAAAAAATAACTATGGGTGTAGAGGTTAAACCTCTACACCCAATTTTTTAACCAACCATTAATGTAAATTCTTCTCCATATTTTTTATATAAGAAGTAATCTAATCTCATATCAACTCTACATATAACTTTCATCTCTGGTGGTATATTTTCGTTTAACCATTTCACTCTATTTATAAAATTCGTATATTGATCATTAATAAATTTTTCATCACTTCCTCTATCTCTATATATGTCTCTTAAATAATTTCTCATTTTATCAGATAATTCAGGAATAGCAACATAAAATCTATCAATATATTTATCTTTATTTTCTTTAGAAATAAAATATTCTAATACAGGTTGATGTGTTGATATAAATATATAATCAGCTTTTCCAATATAAGATAAAATATAGTTAATATACGATTTAGGAAAATCTTTATTTTTTCCAATTCTACACCCATAATCATCATATTCCCAAGAAAAATGAGATGAATCAGAATCAATAGCAATTTTTGTAGTATTTAATGAAAAGAATCTTGTACACCATGATTTACCAAGTCCTGGATATGCTGCAATTATTTTTGTATCTTTCATAATACCCCCTTTAATAATATATCTCTTTATTCTTATTACAAATATATCTTATCTTATCAATTTCATCTTTACTGTAATTCTTTCTTCCCAATCCTACCAATGTATTTGCATTAATTAATGTATCTCTTTGCATAGATACATCTGTATTAAAATATCCATCGTTTCGAGAAATATAAAAAGCATTTCTTGGATTAAATATTTCTCTTGCAGCAGATAAGAATGTCTTATTTATTATTAATAGAATATTTAATACATCACCATCAAAATCTGCTCCTAATAATTTCAATACCTGTAATGAAACACCCATTGTATAGGATTTAGTATATTTCTTACAAAATACCTGTAAAATAGAACCATATCCAATAGTAGGATTTCTATTAATAATAAATGGAATTCCAGGTAGTTCAGCTCTTTTATATTCTTCTATTATAGAATTTATGATACCTGTAACTCTTTGGTCTTCTTCTATAAGAGATCTATACCAAATCTGATATGTATCTGCAAATGGAATATTATATAATCTATGAAGCAAATTCTCTATTCTTTGTTGTAATAAGATTACAAGAGTATTATATGGTAATGTAATCTCATCTATTCTAAGATCAGGATCTTGCACAATAACAGATCTAGAAGAGAAATTATATCTACCACCAAGAAGGCATCTAATATCACCTTTCTTACCAGACATCATATTCTCTAATTCTTCATAAAGTTGCATAAGTTTCATTTGAAGATTATAGAGTTTCTGATTCTTTGCTTTTGGATCTCTATCAAATTTGGTTTTATTTTTATTAATCAGGGTTGCAGTTCTATTCATCATCATATACATCGCAGTAGTTAATTCATAAGACATTGTATTATCTTTAATATCTACTGGACGTAATAAAGTAGAAAATACAGGAATACAATGGGTAAATACTTTATCATAATTATCCATTATATCATTATACATATCTACTTTATTTGGTTTAGATTTATAATAGTAATTCATAATTTCATAGAATCTTCTATGAAATTCCATCATTCCAATACCAAAGAATGGTTCTGCTTTTGGCGGATTTGCTACAGATGTAGAATATCCATTGATATCTCTATTATCAACAATATCAATTATATTTTCTAACTTAGTTCTCTTAACACCATTTACAGCAGCACCTTTTCCAAAGAATATCTCTAATTTTTTATAATATGCTGGTTGAATTACATAATGTTTATCTAATATAATCCATCCAAAATATTCAAAATCATCATCTACATATTCTACTTTGGTTCCACATAATGGACACACAATACCATGATTAATTTTGAATTTCAAATTACCACATTTGCATTTATATCTGTTTATATATGTATTTACATCATTTAAACTTTGTCCAAATCTATATGAGAATATTCCATCAGGATCTTTTAAATCTTTCTTTACGCTATGAAAGTTTGATATTCTAAATCCTTTTCCACTTGCAATATCTTCAGAACATTCTTTATCAAAATTAATTGTTTCCATATAAGTTTCATATTCATATGTATCAGAATATGGGTATCTATTTATACCATTAATCATAATAATATCCCTCCCTATTATTATTTATATAATACCCAATTAAAATAAATATTGACCGATGTTATTTAAAGGTTTTAAATATTGTAAAAACAAATTTTGAG
>Ga0256407_10007961_pt1 | contig 15721 bp, 9 predicted proteins | sample RumenRJG_04DNA_FD_193489 | JGI IMG/M metagenome (GOLD analysis project Ga0256407, IMG submission 193489) | Bovine rumen microbial communities from Lethbridge, Alberta, Canada - RJG_04 | ecosystem: Host-associated > Mammals > Digestive system > Stomach > Rumen | place: Canada: Alberta | collected...
GATGCTGTGCGCATCGGGGGTGGCTGCAACCACCGCATCGGCCTGTTCGACATGATTCTGCTCAAGGACAACCACGTCGACTTTGCCGGGGGCATCACGGCTGCCATCGACCGTGCCCATGAGTGGTGCCGTGCCAACGACAAAGACTTGAAGATTGAGATTGAGGTGCGCAACTTCGACGAGTTGCAGCAGGTGCTCGACCACGGAGGTGTCGACCGCATCATGCTCGACAACTTCACGCCCCAGAATACCCGCAAGGCTGTAGAGATGATTGCAGGCCGCGTCGAGACCGAGTCAAGTGGTGGCATCACCATCGACACCCTGCGCGACTATGGCGAGTGCGGCGTTGACTACATCTCGGTCGGAGCCTTAACCCACTCGGTCAAGTCACTCGACATGAGTTTCAAAGCCTTCTAGAATTCCCTTTCTTTTTCTTTCGAATGCTCGAACGCTCGAGTACTCGAGTGCTCGAGAAATCGTGGTCAAAGATTCAGATTAAAGCCGATGAAGTTGTCAATCACTTCGTCGGCTTTGTCTTGGATGACCGAGCGCGATAGGGTGGTGGCTAGCCCCACGACATGAGCGCCCGACGTACGCCCCGCCTCAAGTCCCTTGAGCGAGTCCTCAAACACCACACAGTCTTGAATGTCCACTCCGATGAGCGAAGCACCCAGCAAGAAGCACTCGGGGTCGGGCTTGGCATGACGCACCATGTCGCCCGTCACGATGGCTTGGAAGTGGCTGGTGAAGTTGGGATGCTGCCGATACAGCGCCTCCATCTTGCGGCGGTCACTGCTCGTCACCACGCAGGCAGGGATACCAGCTGCATTCAGCCGCTCAACAAACTCCATGGCGCCGTCAAAGAACACAAACGCCATGTCGCGCTGAAAGGCGTGCAGCATGTCGCTCACTTTCTGGCGAGTTTCATCGTCGGGATAGTTGTCGTGCAAGATTTCAAACAGGTTCGAGCCCTTGATCACGCTCGAGAAGTTAGGGATGTGCGTCGGATACACCTCCTCGACCGCGTCCCAGAATTGCGTATAGATACCCTCCGAGTCCAGCAAGACTCCGTCCAAATCAAACAATGCGCCAATCTTCTTTTCCATCATCTCATTGATTATATTATGCCTTAAGTTCGAGGTCTCCTAGTAGTACTAGTCCCCAGATCCTCAGAGTTTTTAGACACAATAGGTGGCAGTGCGATTAATACCTTCGAGATTCAGAGGTCTCATATTGCAGAGAAGTAATTGGCTTTCAAACCTGTTTGCTCCTCATAAACTTGCTTCAACTCTTTCTCGAGTTGCGCTATTCTTTTGCGCTTCTTATCTTTGGACGCAGCGAAGCGTTTTAATGCTTCCTCTTTGGTTAACACTTGCTTCATAGCATGAACGATTTTCTTTACGACTGCAAAGTTAATATTATTTTCTTCATTTGTGCAATTTCACCAAGAAAAATTGCAATTCTCAATAGAATTTACTATCTTTGCAGCAAAGTTGCCCATGATGGGCAGCAACAAGACATATCGACAGAAGCGTTATGCTTATTCTTGTGTTCTGAAAACGTGAGAAATTTTCATTTAAGTGCAAGAGAAAGGCAGAGCGGCTTCCGCGCCGTAGGCGTGGACTGCACTCATTTATCCCCTTTTTGTGTTTAAGGCTTTCCTAGGGCCGTCAATCTACAAAGCGTGGCATAAAGCAGCCCACGCTTTTTTGTTTTTCCTCACCCCTTAACTCCTCTGCCTGAGAGGAGGTGGCCGAAGGCCGGATGAGAGGGATTAGGGGCAGGGTTTGCGACCAAAAGAAGGGGGCTTCGCTCACAAAAATGGGGCAGAAAACCTATAAACTTTGTCAAATGCAATTAAATGCTATTAAATCATTTCATTATAAACACAGATAGGGATAAAATGAAACGAAATACGTCAAAATGATATTTTGCTCTCTCGATAATATTACCTAAATTTGCAGTGAGTAATTCTACCGTCAGTCAACTCTGCAGAGGCACAGCCTCGGCTAGTAAAACAACATAAGCATGGACCGGCAAGCATTTGAGAAACGGAAACGTTGGGCGGGACCAACTAAGCCCTCGATGAAGCGTCGTCGCATTGGCCACGACTATTACGACCGTGGCATTTACATGATTACACTGGTGGTCGAAGGCCGCGCACCCCTGCTGGGCCAAGTGACTGGCAATGGTGAAGATGTCCCTGCCGTTATGCTGCCCTCACCATTGGGGCAGGCAATTAACAACACCGTAGGCCAAATCACTCACCATCATCCTTCTGTCGAGGTCATGGCTAGCCAACTCATGCCCGACCATTTGCACTTCCTGCTCTATGTTCACGAGCGGATGAGTGTGCACTTGGGTATTGTTATCAACGGTTTCAAGACCGGGTGCAACAAGTGCCTGCGCGAGATTACGGGCCGTGAGAAGGCCACGCTGTGGGAGAGCGGCTACAACGACCGCATCATGGAGGGGCCCAATCACTTGCATCGCATGTTTGATTACATCCGCAAGAACCCTCAGCGGTTCGCTATCAAGCGCTCACACCCCGATTTATTCAGGATACAGCGAGACATACAAGTGGCTGGTCAAACTTTCGCCGCCATGGGCAATATATTTCTGCTTGATGAGCCGTGGCTCGAGCAAGTGCAGTGCAGTCGGTCGCTCACTGAGGCACAGATTGCCGAGGTTACCCAATCTTTTCTAGACAAAGCCCAGCGAGGTGCTATACTGGTATCGCCTTGCATCAGTCATGGCGAGAAAGAAGTGATGAGAGCCGCCTTTGAACATGGTTTTAGCCTCATCACGCTGCAAGAGAATGGCTTTGCGCCTCTTGCCAAACCAGGTGGGCGGCGATTTGAGGCCTGCGCACAAGGGAGGCTGCTCATGCTTGCACCTTGGGAGCACCACAATGACCGTCGAGTCATCCAGCGCACCCAGTGCCTGGAACTCAACGAGATGGCCCGCCTCATTTGCAACAGTGGCGCAGTTGGTCACAACCATGTTGTGACATAGCCAATCGCCATCCCTTCTGCCGAGGCCCCTTGCCAGTCGCTGCAGCCACAATGTCGCCTATGCCGAGGCCCCTTGTCTGTCACAAGAGCCACAATGTAGCCTATGCCGAGGCCCCTTGCCAGTCGCTGCAGCCACAATGTCGCCTATGCCGAGGCCCCTTGTCAGTCACTGCAGCCACAATGTCGCCTATGCCGAGGCCCCTTGTCAGTCACGAGAGCCACAATGTCGCCTATGCCGAGGCATCGCCTCGGCCCCCATAACTAAAACAAAAGAACAAACAATATTAACTCAAACAATAACCACAATGAAAACAAAATCAATCATCAAATCGTTGCTCCTCGCGGCGGTGGTGGCTGTCGCCATCCCAGGCACCGCCCAGATGGTGAGCAACAACAACGACGACGAGGTCAACCGCGTGGACTCACGGGCTGGACATGCCTACCGCGAGGGACAGGTCATCGTCAAGTTCAAGGCCGATGCACCGCTACAGGTCAAGCGCAGTGCCAAGGGTCGCTTCCAGAGCGCGGGCATCAACGAGGTCGACAAGGTGTTGAACAGCCTGGCCGTGAGCACTATCGATGAACTGATGCCGCTGACGGGTGCCATCAAGGGGCGCGCCCCGCGCCGTGCCAAGGCACTCTCGGGCCGCCAAGTCATTGAGCCGGACCTGTCTACGCTATTCTGCCTCAAGTTTGAGCAGGAAGGTGTCACGGTTGAGGAGGCCGTCGAGACACTGAAGGCGCTGCCCGAGGTGGAATATGCCGAGCCGAACTATCTGGTCTTTATCCAGAGCACGGGCACTGAGGACTTGCTGAGCTACATCAACGAACCGATGTACAACCAGCAGTGGGGACTCAATGCCATCAAGCTGCCGCAACTGTGGGCAATGGACAAGGTGGAGACCGAGCGTCCTGTCATCGCCATCCTCGACACGGGTGTGGATATCACCCACCCCGACCTGGCCGCCAACATCTGGACCAATGCCAGTGAGGCCAACGGTGCGGACTATGAGGATGACGACAACAACAGTTATGTTGACGACGTGCATGGCTGGGACTTCATCGCTGGAACGCCCATCATTGGCAATGGCATGGATCGCAATGGCCATGGCACGCACTGCGCAGGCATCGCTGCTGCCGTGGGCAACAATAGCCTGGGTATCGTGGGTGCTAACCCCGATGCCTACATCCTGCCCATCAAGGTCATGGGCGATGACGGCACGGGTGACATCGCCACCATCTGCCGTGGCATCGACTATGCCACCGCTTGCAAAGCCCATGTGTTGAGCATGAGCTTTGGTGGTGGAAGTTCTGCTGCTGAATATCAGGCTTTGTCAAAAGCACTGACCAACTATGCAGTGCTCTGTGGAGCGGCAGGGAATGATGGGGTTGATATTTACACACACGGTCTCAAAGAAGGTCTAATTTTCCCTGGTGCCTACGACATCGTGCTGGGTGTGATGGCTTCTGACTCAAATGGACAGTTGGCTGGCTTTAGCAACTATGACCCTGACGGGCCATTCTTTTCAAAATATAACATGGACAAGGCGTTCTCAACTGATGTGACGTGGAACGACGAGTTGATGTGGAACTATGATGTGATGGCACCGGGCACTGGCATCATGAGTACCTACCTGAATGGTTCCTACAAGTCGCTCAACGGCACTTCGATGGCTACACCGATGGTGGCGGGTGCAATCTCTCGCATCCTGCAAGTCAAGGGCTATGACTATGCACGCGACTATGGCTTGATGGGCGACATGGCGATTGCCAAGGATGGTGGCATTACTGACCTTGCTGTCTTTGATGCCCAAAAAGCCGCTAGTTTCGATGAAACTAACCGTCAGGTCGTACTGGCTTTGACTGCCCTTGAGATTGACGACAGTGAGGGTGATGGTGACGGTCGCTTTGATGCCGGCGAGGTGGTCAACATCTGGCCCACCATCCGCAGCCTTTGGGGCCATGCCGAGAACATCAAGGTTGGCATTGAGCCATACGACGAGAACACGCCTACCGATGCCATTGAAGTGCTGGACAACCATGTGGACTTCGGCTGGTCACTCAACTCCCGCGGCTCATTCAAATCTCAGAATCCCATCCGCGTCAAAGTCAACGAGAATGCCTATGTTGGCATGCACTTGCCCTACAAAATCGTCATCACCAGCGACAACCTCCTCGCCGGTGTCGAACAAGAGCACGTTTTTGAGGTCGAAAACGATTGCGTTTTAAAAGGTATTATTAATGAAGACTTAATTTTATATCCAGGTAAAAAATATATAGTCAATGAGGAAATGGTTGTGTCAAAAGGTGCCACATTAACAATAAAGCCTGGAGTAGAACTAAATTTAAAAAAGCAATTAGAGATTAGAGGAAATATTCGATGTGAAGGCAAACCCGATAGTGTTATTATAATTAAAAACATTAATACTGGCTCTTACTCATTTGGCAACCAATTGGGGAACTTGAAAGTTGAATATAGTGAAGCAGATTCAATAATATTTTCTTATACAATTTTTGATTGGACCGAAGTCTTTGGAAATACTAATACTATTTTTAGAAATTGTACTTTTACCAATAAAAGATCTGGTTTTTCTGGGAATTACAAATTTAAAGAGTTATGTAATATTTGTGGAAATCCAAGTTATGCAATGTATCTGGATGATTTAAAATCTTGTAATTTTATAAATAATCGTCAAATAAATCAATCTATATACGGCCTAACTGGTGCACAAAATTCAAATATCTTTAATATTGATAACAAGATTCGGACCCAAGCTTCTGCGCCTGGTGAAACGTATTATTTAAATATCTCCAACTACTTGGGTTCTAACAATGAGGCGATAATTAGAAATAATTTGATTGATGACATAAACACCAACTCATCTATCTTGTATGTATGTTCGTTTGAGAATTTTTTGCATCGTCCATCAAAAGAAGCGCATGGCATCGTGTGGAAGGTAGTGGTTGATGGATTTGATGCCCAGGATGAGTTTGACTTGTTGCCGCCGCTGGGGGTGGGTCGCCATAAGTTTGAGGTGTACTACAACCGCGACGATATGGACACGACCTTCACGCCGACGGTGTCGATGGGATTGCGTGAGCCTTATACACAGACTCCGATTGCCGAGGGTGGCTATTGGTCGGTCAAGGATAGTGCAAGCGTATACACCGTGTTCTTGACCATCACGGGCAAGACCAACTGTGACGGCCTGAACCGCATCAAGGTCACAGGTGGTAAGGACTACGACCACTTTGACATTCCTGATGAGTATACCCGTTTTAATGTGTTGGTTCAGGCGGCCGGTTCGATGGCGACGGGCTTTGCTGCCGAGCCGGGGCTGGGTTCGGTGAAGTTGACCTGGAACAACGAGAACAACGACTTTGACGATGCGATGGGATTCAATGTCTACCGCTTCCAGTTGGGCGAGAATAATGACACCATCAACCGTGTGCGCCTCAACGAGACCATTCTTGACATTGAGGCAACCGAGTTCACCGACTATGAGGTGACACCGGGCGAGACCTACTACTATTACTATAAGGTGCTGTCGACCGACCTGAAGGAGTATGACATCAGCAATGTGGTGGCTGCCACACCGCTGACCTCGACGCTGGGCGATGCCAACGCCAGCGGCAGTGTCGACGTGGCTGATGTCATCACCACGGTGAACTATGCCGCCGGCATGGATCCCAAGCCCTTCATCTTCGGTGCCGCCGATGTGAACGTGGACGAGGAGATTGACATCCTCGACGTGATAGGCATCATCAAGATCATCACCCACCCAAACTCCGCCGCCACCGCCAGCGTGGAGGCCGTCGCCGAGTACTCGGTGGAGGACGGCATCGTTTATGTCGACTGCCCGGTTGACCTGGCTGGTGTGCAACTCATGCTCACCGCCGACCGCGAGGCCACCATCACCGCCACCGAGGCCCTCAACGGCTTCGAGCAGGTGGGTGCCTGGATGGACGAGACCAGTTACCTGTTCATGGCCTACAACATGGCCGGCCGTGTCATCCCCGCCGGCCGCCACGCCATCCTGAACATCGCCGATGCCGACATCACCGACATCCGCCTGAGCGACAAGGACGGCCACAACGTCATGGCCGTGCCCGCCGTGCCCACGGTGATTGACCACATCGCCGCCGACCGGCAAGTGCGCCGCGGCGTGTACGACCTGATGGGCCGCAAGGTGGCCAACGACGCCTCGTCGCTGCCACGCCTGCAGCCCGGTATCTACATCGTGAACGGCAGCAAAGTCGTCGTCAAGTGATTTCTAGTTCTAGAGGCTCTAGACCATCTAGAAAATCTAGAGCCTCTAGTCTCAAAAAAGCAACAACAATGAGAGAGTTATTATCAATATTGCTCTGCGTGAGCGTGGCTGCGCTGGCGCGGGCGGGCAACGTGGTGACGCTGCCCACCGTGACCGGCGCGCCCGGCGATGAGGTCACCCTGACGGTGAGCCTGCAGAACACCGACACGGTGAGCGCCGTGCAGGTGCAGGTGCCTGTGGACGACGGTTTGGCCGTCGTCGCCGGCAGCGAGGTCCTCAGCGACCGCGCCGCAGCGCACAGCGCACGCGTGGGCATCCGCGACGGCGTGCTCAACATCATGGTGTGGAGCAACGCCCTCGCCCCGCTGCAGGGCAGCAGTGGCGAGGTGCTCTCGTTCCGCGTGGTGCTGGGCAATGAGCCTTCCACCATCGCACTGGTGGCAAGCCGTGTCACGCTCACCGACCCAGCCGGCAACCCTGTGGAGGGCACCGCCACCGACGGCTCGGTGACCATCGGTGCACCCAAGGTGCAGCTCGCCTCGCGTGAAATCGACTACGGCCACATCCCCATCCGCGACACCTACCACCAGAGCCTCGCAGTGACCAACGTGGGCAACGTGCCCCTGACGGTGACCGGCATCGACCCCAGCGCCCCTGAGTTCAGCAGCGAGACCGCGTTCCCGCTGGTCATCGCCGCCGGAGCCACCGACTACGTTGACATCACCTACAGCCCTGTGGAGCGCGGCGCCATCGAGGAGACCGTGCGCCTGCTGAGCGACAACATCGCCGGCACCAACACCATCCGCCTCACCGCCGCCCCCTTTGCCGTTAATGAGGTCCACGTATGCGATGCCAGTGGCATCGCCGATAGCACCGTCACCATCCACCTGCGCGTCAACAACATGGATGCCATCAGCGGCTTCCAACTGGAGTTTGACTTGCCCGAACAGCTGCGCTATGTCGACGGCTCGTTCGCGCTGAGCAGCCGCAAGGCCGACCACCAACTCACCGTCACCCACCACGGCCAGCACCTGACCGCCATCGCGTGGTCGCTGACCGACGGAGCCACCTTCAGCGGCGAGGACGGCGACATCGCCACCTTCGATGTGAGGCTCAGCGGCCGCTATGGCACCGTACTGCGTGCCAGCAAGGCCATGCTCATCGCCTCCTACCGTGGCAAGGACATGGACGTGCTCAGCGACCACTACGGCGGCAGGATCGACATCCAGAGCCCGCAACTCAATGCCACCGACCAGTTGGACCTGGGCGCTACCTCAATCACAGAGGAGGCGCAGGGCACCGTCAACGTCTACAACGGCGGCGGTGCGCCCCTGCGCATCGACCGTGTGGTGTTCGACACGCTGGGCTTCACCGTGGCCGAGACCTTCCCGCTCGTCATCGAGCCGTGGCAGAGTGTCGACCTCCATGTGACCTACGACGGCCAGGAGCAAGCCCCCTATGCCGCCTGGATGCAGCTCTACAGCAACGACCCCGACCACCGGCTGCACAACATCCGCGTGACCGGCTCGCGTTACGCGCCCAACTTCCTGTCGTTCACCGCCGACGAGGTGGTGAACGGTGCCGACCTGCTCGTTCATGTCGACCTGGGCAACTACGACCCCATCGAGGGGTTGCAGTTTGACCTGCACTATCCGCAGTGGTTCACCCCCACCGGCAAGTACACCGTGGTGGACCGTGCCCAGGGCTTCAGTGTGGCGCAGCGCACGGTGGGGCAGGGCGTGACTCGCTGCTTTGTCTACTCGCTGGCCGACGGCACGATGGCACCCGGCGAGGGCCGCATCCTCACCCTGCCGTTCACCACCGACCCCGACACCCCTGACGGCGAGTACACCCTGACCATCGACAACATCAAGGCCGGCACAGGTGCCCTGACCGACAAGTATGCCGGAGCCGAGGAGCAATGCACCGTCACCGTGTCGCACCGACTGCGTGGCGATGTGAACCTTGACGGCAAGGTGGATGTGACCGATGTCAACATCGTGGTCAACATCATCCTTGGCAAAGATCAAGCCGACAACTATGATGGCCGTGCCAATCTGAATGAAGATGCCAAGGTGGATGTCACGGATGTGAACATCCTGGTAAACATGATCCTGGGCAAGGAATAGCCCAAGAGTGTATGACACATGCGGCGGCTCCTCCTTCGTGGTGGAGCCGCCGCATGTTTTAGTACAGCGGTTCATCTCGTGAGTTTTTGGGGATTATTTTGGGTTTATGTCTTTTCAGTCTAAAAAGTTGTCGTAACTTTGCCGAAAATTTGAGAAACCATGGTCGAGGAACTGCAAATCAGGGTGTCGCCCCGTGTGGCGGCTAGTGAACAAGAAGTGGCACATTACATTGCCTGTGAGCATGGCATTGGCGAGTCGAGTATTACCGGTGTGCGCGTGATCAAACGCTCGATTGACGCCCGCCAGCGCAATGTGATGGTCAATCTCAAGGTGCGCGTCTACGTCGACGAGCCGATGACACGCGACTATCTGGTGCCACCCATCGACTACCGTCCTGTGTCGGGCGACCGGCAGGCTATTGTCGTTGGCGCCGGTCCTGGCGGCCTTTTCGCCGCCCTGCGCCTCATCGAGCTTGGCATCAAGCCCATCGTGCTGGAGCGGGGCAAGAATGTGATAGATCGCCGTGTGGACGTGGCCCGTATCTCGCGCGAAGGCGTGATTGACCCCGACAGCAACTACTGCTTCGGCGAGGGTGGGGCAGGAGCCTACAGCGACGGCAAACTCTACACCCGCAGCAAGAAGCGCGGCTCAGTCGACCGCATCCTGGGCATCTTTGTGCAACATGGCGCCAAAGAGGACATCCTCGTCGATGCCCATCCCCACATCGGCAGCGACAAGTTGCCGCATGTCATCGAGGCCATGCGCGAGACCATCTTGCGCTGCGGTGGTGAGGTTCACTTCGGCACGCGCGTCACGAGGCTGATTCTAGATGACGGCAAGGTGACTGGAGTGGAGTGTGCTAACGGCAAGCGATTCAGCGGTCCGGTGATCCTGGCTACTGGCCACTCGGCTCGCGATGTCTATGAGATGCTGTTCGACCAGCATGTTGAGCTGGAAGAGAAGGGCATTGCCATCGGTGTACGCCTCGAGCATCCGCAACACATCATCGACGAGATACAATATCACAATCCCGCTGGCCGCGGTGAGTATCTGCCCGCGGCAGAGTATAGTTTTGTCACACAAGTCGATGGCCGGGGTGTCTACTCGTTCTGCATGTGTCCCGGTGGAGTAGTGGTGCCCGCCGCCAGTGCCCCAGGTCAGCTGGTGGTCAATGGTATGTCACCCAGCCGCCGTGACACCTATTGGGCCAACTCGGGCATGGTGGTAGAGGTTCACCCCGAGGATTTGCCTGATAAGTACCAAGATATGGGAGTCTTGAAGGTGATGCGTTTTCAAGAAGATTTGGAGCATCGCTGCTTTGGGGAGGCAGGGCGTACACAACGTGCCGGTGCCCAACGCATGAAGGATTTTGTCGATGGTAAGCAGTCGCGGTTGATTCCACCCTCATCGTTCCCGGCAGGTTTGCAGCCCTCACGGCTCGACCAGTGGCTGCCGCCATTCATCGGCAATCGTCTGCGCAAGGCATTCAAATCATTCGGTCACTCGGCACGAGGCTTCCTCACCAACGAGGCCATTGTCATCGGTGTAGAGACGCGCACCTCATCGCCCGTGCGCATCCCTCGCGACCGCGAGTCATTGTGTCACATCACCATCCAGGGGCTATTTCCCTGTGGTGAAGGGGCTGGCTATGCAGGTGGCATCGTCTCGGCCGCCATCGACGGCGAACGCTGCGCCGAATCCCTCGCACAATGCACAAAGCAGCGAAGGTAGGGACGGCGCTCCTGCGCCGTCCGCCTCGACAAAATGTGATTTTTTGGCAACGCAGGAGGCGGACGGCACAGGGGTGCCGTCCCTACAGTCCCCCTAGCCACCCTAAAGGGGGGCTAGGGACTTTAATGGTTCTTCTTGTAACTGGCTACAGCCCAAGTAGCCATGATGGTGGCGATGATGGCCAATGCCAGCAGTTGGTGGGCGATGCTACTGAAACCACCGCCACGGATGAACACGGTGCGGATGCCGTCGATGAAGTAGTGCATGGGATTGACGTATGTTGTGGCATAAGCCCAGTCGGGCATAGACCGTGTAGGGGTAAATAGACCGCTGAGCAATAGCATCATCACCACGAAGAACCACATCACGAAGATGGCTTGTTGCATGGTGTCGCTATAGTTGGAGATAATCAGTCCAAACGAACTCCAGAACAGAGCCAACAGCATAGCCAGGGCAAACACGAGCGCCACAGGCCCCTGGCAAGTGATGCCATAGACCGCCCATGACAGAAGCAGACACACCACTATAACAAACAGCGCTATGATCCAGTAAGGAATGAGTTTTGCAAGGATAAACGACCACTTTGACACTGGGGTGACGTTGATTTGCTCGATGGTGCCAGCCTCTTTTTCACCCACGATGTTGAGCGTGGGCAAGAAACCGCACATGAGCATCATCACAATGGCAAGCAGGGCCGGAATCATAAAGAGTTTGTAGTTCTGATGCTTGTTATAGAGGTTAAGCGTCGACAATTTGGCTTGTATGGCTGTGATGCTGGGATTGGCATTGGCTGTGACAATCTGCGACAGATAGGACGACCCCATGGCTCCCTTGGTGCCGTTGACTGCATTGGCTGCAATGAGCACTTGTGGCAGTTGTCCTGCCGTCAAGTCTCGACTATAGTGGCGTGGAATAACTAGTATGATGTCGGCACGACTTTTATGTACATCGATCAAGGCATCGTCATAACTAGCCTTCTGACCATTGAAGATGAAGTAGTTGCTTGCCTCAATGTCATGCACCAGTCGCAGCGACTGGGTTGAGCGATCATTGTCGACCACCTCGACGATGACATTCTTGACCTCTTGGTTCATGATCCAGGGTAGCACACACATCACCACGATGGGGAACGCGACGATGAGACGTGGCAGAAATGCATTGCGCCTAATCTGCAGAAACTCTTTCTGTATGAGATATTTCAGTGTCATTCCAGTCGTTTGTTAAATTTGGCAAGGGCCAGAGCCAGCAGGGCTGCAGTCATGGCCAGCAAGATAATCACTTCACGCATCACATCGCCGATGCCAACGCCCATAATCATCAACTTGCGCATGGCAGAGATGTAATATCGCGGTGGGATGATGGTCGACACCCATTGCAGGACACGGGGCATCGACTCGATGGGGAAGAGCATGCCCGAGAGCATGACTATGGGCATGAGCAGTACCATGGCCGAGAGCAACAGGGCTACCAACTGCGTCTTGGCCACACTGGAGATGAGCAGACCTAGCGACAAGGCCAGCAAAATGTAGATGAGCGAGATGATGACAATCCAGAACAGTGAGCCTGCCAGTGGCACTTCCATCACAAAGCGTGCCATGAGCAGGATGATGATCAAGATGCCGAATGCCAGCACCAGATAGGGGATGGCCTTGGCAACGATTATCATCAAGGGTCGCACGGGTGAGACCAGTAGCACCTCCATTGTGCCCTTCTCCTTCTCGCGAACAATTGAGATTGAGGTCATCATGGCACAAATCAGCATCAGCAACATGCCCATAATAGCGGGAACAAAATTGTAGGCACTGCGCATCTGGGGATTATAGAGCATCTTCATGTTGACAAGCGACGACTGTGGGTTGAGGATGGTTTGTGTGGCATAGTTGGTCCACTGCTGTGCCATGTTGGGGTCGCTGCCGTCAACCATCATCTGCACGCCACTATGTTTTGAGGCAAAGTTATTGCCAAAGATGATTGCCAAGTCGGCCTTCTGGTTGCGGATGGTCTGCTCGGCCTCGGCTGGTGTCGCTACAAGCCCGACGATGACAAAATACTCTGATGCGGCCAGGCGGTCGATGGCTTGCCGGGTGAGATGATCACTGTGCGAGGTGACTACAAGTGTGCGTACATTGCGCACATCGTTGGTGATGGCAAAACCGAAGAGCAGCATCAGCACAACGGGCATGCCGAAGAGGATGAGCATCGTGCGCTTGTCGCGCAAGATGTGCTTGGCTTCCTTGATGACAAAACTATTGAACTGCTTCATAGTGGTATCAATCGCTTGAACGCTCGGCCTGGCGGGCTAGATGAGTAAACACATGATCCATATCGGGCTGGTTGAACTCGCGCTTAAGTTCATCGGGAGTGCCCATGGCCTTGATTTTACCATCCACCATGATGGAGATGCGGTCGCAATACTCGGCCTCATCCATGTAGTGGGTGGTGACAAACACAGTGATGCCACGCTGGGCTGCATCGTAGATAAGTTGCCAGAACTGCCGCCTCGTCGCGGGGTCAACGCCGCCGGTTGGCTCATCTAGGAACACCACACTGGGCTCATGGAATATGCTCACGGTGAATGCCAGTTTTTGTTTCCATCCCAGAGGCAAAGACGACACCAGGTCGTACTTATGGTCGCTGAACTGCAAGCGGTCGAGCACCTGGTCGGTCTTGCGGGCTATCTCGTCGTCGCTCATGCCGTAGATACCAGCAAACAGGCGTATGTTTTCGGCAACGGTCAGGTCTTCGTAGAGCGAGAACCGCTGGCTCATGTAACCAATGTGCCGCTTGATCTGCTCATGCTGCGTGCTGATGTCATAACCTGCTACAGTGCCTGTGCCACTCGTGGGCTGATTCAGACCCGTGAGCATGTGCATCGCCGTGGTCTTTCCGGCGCCATTTGCACCTAAAAAACCAAATATTTCACCTTTCTTGACCGTGAATGAAATGTCATCGACGGCATGGAATGTGCCGAATGCCTTGACCAGGTGGCTGACCTCGATGACATTGTCGCTGACAGTGGTCATGTCGTGCGTGCGGTTGATGCCCGGTGGATTGAACACATCGGCAAAGCGGTCGAGAATGTTATCGGGCGTGTCTATGCCTCGCATCACTCCTTGGTCTAGAAACGCCACTCGCTCGCAACGGCGCACCTCATCTAGATAGGGAGTAGATGCCACGATGGTGATGCCCCGCTCCTTGAGCATGGTGAGCATGTCCCAAAACTCCTTGCGGCTCACTGGGTCAACGCCGGTTGTCGGTTCGTCCAGGAACAATACGCTAGGACTGTGTACCAGTGCGCACGACAGGGCCAGTTTCTGTTTCATACCACCAGACAGGGCACCGGCTCGGCGATTGGCAAACCGCTCGATCTGCGAATAGATTGCACGAATGGAGTCGTAGCCCTCATCGACTGTTGTGCCAAACAGCGTGGCAAAAAACTCAAGGTTCTCTCGCACCGTGAGGTCTTGATAGAGCGAGAATTTGCCGGGCATATAGCCCACACGGCTGCGGATGGCAGTGAGTTGCGTGGCAGTATCAAAACCATCAACTGCAGCCTTCCCACCATCGGGCAGCAACAGGGTGCATAGGATGCGGAACATTGTCGTTTTGCCGGCACCATCGGGACCTATAAGCCCGAACACCTCTCCCGGTTCAACCGTAAAGCTCACATCATCCAATGCGGTGACTGTGCCATAAGTCTTCGTGATATGCTCAACTTCAATCGCTCTCATCGATTGCCAGAACTTAATTGTTAATTAGTTTAACCTTGCCATACATGCCAATCTTGATGCCACCATCACTGTTGTCGACTGCAATCTTGATAGCATAGACCAGATCGGCACGCTCGTCATCGGTGACAATCGTCTTGGGAGTAAATTCTGATTGGCTTGAGATCCAGGTGATGGTGCCATTGTAGGCCTTGATTTGTTTGTTCCCGTAGTCGGCCAGCACTTGAACTTTCTGGCCCACCTTGATCTTCTGCAACTGTGCTGAGGTCACATAGGCGCGCATGATGATATGGCTCACGTCTGCCATCTTGAATAACGGTTTTCCTGTGGTGACAAACTCGCCTTGCTCGACATATTTCTCAAGAACATTGCCCGAGATGGGGGCCTTGATGGTCGTATTGGCTATCTGGTCATCGAGTTGGCTTTGCTGCACATCGATACTGGCTTGCTGTGAGTTGATTCCCTCAATCTGCGCGTCAATGCTCTGTCCTTGCTCGGCCAGACTAGCATTATTGCTGCGAATCTGCTCCTGTGTAGCACTTAGTTGCTTTTCGAGGACGCTGATTTGATAACTGATTTCATCAACTTGCTTCTGAGGTACAGCACCATCACGTAGCAGTTCGGTGTAACGCTGCTTCTCGCGTCGCGCATTGGTTATTTGTTGGCGGATGCTGGCCACCTGTTTCTCCAGGTCGAGTCGCTTGCTGGTGGTGGCGTTGCGGGTGGCACCCAGTTGTCGCTTGTTGGCACCCAGTTGGCTACGGGTGGTCTCAAGTTGCTGCTTTTTAAGCACAAGTTGAGTGTCGTCGATCTTTCCCACCTGTACACCTGCAGTAACTTCCTGACCT